>Ga0306864_1000371_pt1 | contig 21377 bp, 23 predicted proteins | sample AntRauTorckE5430_FD_190448 | JGI IMG/M metagenome (GOLD analysis project Ga0306864, IMG submission 190448) | Saline lake microbial communities from Rauer Islands, Antarctica - Metagenome Torckler E5 #430 (v2) (version 2) | ecosystem: Environmental > Aquatic > Non-marine Saline and Alkaline >...
GTATTCCTACACAAGCCTTTAACATGACTTGCAGCATCTTAAACAGTCGGGGGCCGATATGGATAACCAGTAGACCGATTCCCTTCCTGATAAGACGTTTAAGGAATTTCTCTAGGGAAGGCCAGATATACTTGAAGAACAAGTACTCAACAGCTTTCTCTATCAAAACTACAAGACACCCGAAGAAGCTCATTAGCTTAACCTCGGGTGTCTGTCAGAGTTTCCTTCATTGAACCTCTTACTTCTTTGCGCAGATTACCTCTGACACCATTAGCGCGATGGTATAGACAGCTACAATGACTGATGCAGCCATAATAGTGACTATAATTGTACAGAGGGTTGAAATGAAATTTATCATGCCAAGACCACCTTGACAAGAAGTTTGCTCGTTTCCCATGCTGTGATCAAGATCGACATGGGGAAGATCAGCGGCATCATCATTAGAAACACAGTCAAAACTGCAAAACTGTTTCCAGCCCAAGTAGCAAGCCCGTGAAGAGAGGGATGCTCGATGTGGGCGTCATAGAGACGAGTGATGAAACACAAGCTGAGAGTCACAACGGTTGCAACAGCCAGAGCTAGAGCCGAGCTAGCCACGCTGGCAAAGATATCAAAAGCCATTACAACCGAGAGGTAGACTGCAACCCCCATAACACAGGCCACAGAGATTGCCATAGCTGCACGAGCAGCAGGCTTACGGCGAAGAGTGTTCCACTTGTTGCGGAACCAGAGTTTGATACGATTAATCATTGTTGTGTCCTTTATTTACGAGGCTTGCGGTTAGCTTTACGCAGAGGTTTAGTCTTACGTGCTTTTTGACGAGTAGAATGAGGATCGAAAGCTTTTGCTCTCTCCCCGGCCTCTGCAGTTTTAGCAGCAACCAGTTCTTCCAGTTTGGAAGACTCATCAGTGGAAGTCGAGGCGCTTTCCTCCGTCTGAGTTTCCTCTTTAGGAGCGTCCTCTTTCGTCGTCTTGAAGAACGACTTCAGAAAGTCCAGAAGCTGGGTCTGAAACTTGATTGTTTTGTCCGTAACTTTACAAACGATTTTCTTGATGAAGTTGAACATGTCGTGCTCCTTTTTGTATGACGACGATTGATTTTGCCCAGCATTCTAGTGCTGACTTGTTAGTTATTTTTTGGACAGAATTAAGTTTCTGCCTTTTATCGTAGTTTACGCTGCTTCGGCCTTTGAGAATACAAGAACCATCAGGGTGATCAGCCCTATGATATTCTTTGCAATACCCAGCCCAAGGAGCACACCAGCAACCCACCCGAAGGTGACGCTGACTGCGAAAGCTCCGTAGATGAGGGCGATAGCGATAGTGACACTAGCAATAGTGCTGATGATGGCCATAGTCATAGTAATGCTCCTTGAGCTTGGTGTGTTTGACATAGTGAACAGTTTATACACATGTTCAGGTGTTAGCTTTCAAAGCCCGTTTATTGCTCTAAACCAGAGCAACAATAAATGCAACAATTGGAAACTGTGCAATTATTGCAGTAAAAGCATAAGCTACTGGGGCTGCCCATACTGCGTTATAAACGGTTGCTCCAACAACAGTAGCAATTTTCATTGCAGCAAAGTTGATCCCAAGAGAACCTAGGATCGCAACGAAACCAGAGATAGCAATAGCAAACATAGTCGTGCCCTTTCATTGAGCGTTGGGTTGATGAACAGTTTTTACACATGTTCATTATAGATGCTTCGTTTTTCTCACTTTTTCTCGTACGTTGTGAACAGTTTATACACATGTTCAGGTGTTAGCTTTCAAAGCCCGTTAAAACTGAGAAAGCTCGTAGGTCATGAGCGTGAACTCAAGAATGTCCTTGTAAGACATATAGACTTCCCCTTCATTTGCAAAGCTGAAAGGATCAGCCCCATCGTCAAACATGAGATCACAGTAGATCCCTTCATCGTTGATGACAGTTGCGTACGCTGTAGACCTACCATCTTTTTTGATGATACCAGTAAACAACTCTGCACCTATCTCTTCGTGCTTACTAGTCCCGGTTTGAATGATCTTGAGTGACATAGTCGTGCCCTTTCATTGAGCGTTGGTTTGATGAACGATGAACTTTCGTTCATTATAGATGCTTCGTTTTTCTCACTTTTTCTCGTACGTTTTTCCACCTTGTTAACAAGTTTGTTCTTCTTTAACCACCGAACCGCACATGGGGCTTAAGCAGGGCGGATCGAGAAACACTTGCGGTGGAGATTGAAGTAGACAGAAACGCGGGTCATGTGTCAAGTACCTCCGTGTTCAGGTTGTATTCGGTAGCAAGATAACGCATTTTGTCGATGAACTTCGGAAGGAAGTCTTTGCCATCGTTGCAGTCATCATGGGTGCTCTGTAAGTCTTGGAAAAAGTCTATGTCTGCTTTGATGAAGTCGGGGACTTGTTTGGGGTTAGATATAATTATGTCCATGATGGACCCATAGCCGTCCCATTTTTTGGGATCTTCTCCATTTGGGATGAATGGACGTATTGCACATCCTGACCCGCTGTAAGTACAGCTTATACTATCGGCGCTTTTCTTGCCTGTGGAAATCAAGTGCCGAGCAGCTTTGTCAAAGGCTTCTTGACGTGTCATTTAAAGTACTCCTCAGAGTTGGCTTCGATGTAATTGGCGGTCCAGAATAGTTACTTTTCCTTGGTTATAGTGATACCTATTTTTTCCCCCTGATAAATGAATCTCTTACTCTCTTCATTAGGGAAGTGCCTTAATTTTTGAACAGAAATTACCCCGTCATAGTAGAACACAACAACCTCGGTGGGATCATCAGTGTAGAGTGCAATACACTCTTCTTCTGGTTTGTCTTTCATATGGAAGTAAAAGCCAACAGGTTCTTTAAGTTCCGGTCTGACTTCTTTATCGATTATCAACATATTGATCGTTCCTTTTTGGGGGTTATAGTTCAGATGGGTCAGTTATGATCTTTGTTGAGTTTGGATCATGTATGGGGTATCGGGATCCTCCTTTGTTTTCCCCCATTACAGTGTGATTGTTGTGTGCTGCCCATTGAAGAAATGATACGTAGATACCAGAGCCAGCTGGTAGATTGAACACTGCCACTCTATTTTCTTCGTTTGTTCCTTCAATGTCTTTAGAAACATGTAACTCTGTTTCGTCCTTTAGCTTAATAGCCCTAAGTATGAATAGGCTCATTTTTTATTACTTCCCTTGTGTTTAGGTTTTCGGAGGATGAACTTTCGTTCATTATAGATGCTTCGTTTTTCTCACTTTTTAACGGGCTTTTTAGCAGCCCAACTAGACCTATTTTTCAGATTGTCTGATCTAGTCGCCCGCCTAAGGTTAGAGGGTTTGTTGTTCGATCTGTTTCTATCCTTATGATCAACATCACCAGATCTTATCTTCTTACCTGTAGTGATTTCTTTTACAATACGATGTTCATACACAGCCTTCCCGTCAATTCTTACAGTCCTATAACCATCACCATGATCAGTGCCCGCTCTTGCCCCTGCTCTGGCCCTACCAACACTCTCTTGATGGTATAGTTTTCCCCCCTTTAGCTTAAACTTTTCTTTCCATTTTTTCATATTATACAAAACCTTTCTGATAAAATAGGCCACCCCTCGAAGTGAGAGATGACCTTAGTTTGAATTATCTTAGTATACGCCAACTTCCCTGTTGTAGGACCCTACTCCACCGGCAATGTCTGGGATCATTGTAAGAACCTCTTTACGAGTTTGACGAGAGATGTCACCAGTGATGTTGATGTTAAACACCTGAGTATCCTTTGACTCTGTGGATCTATTATTAGTTCTAGCATCTTGGGTAGTTGTAACAATCTCACCCGGTTTCAGTAAGGCAGGGACCGAGTCCTTACCTACCTGAGCACCCGGGATAAGAGGAACAGTACCACCACGGTCAAATCCAAATAAACTAAAAGCACTAGAAAGTATACCTGACAGACCACCTCCTCCACCGAGTCCACCGAGAATATCAAACAGGCTAGAGGTAATTCCATCAAAGAATTCTTTTATACCTGCAGTCTCAATTAAGGATGTAACAAATGCGTCAATGAAGGTGTCAACAACAGTTGAGGAGAATTTATCAGCAAAAGCCATAATACCACCTTCAAGATCACCCTCTTTGAAGACCTTTCCTAGACCCTCTCTCAGACCGTCTCTAAGCCCATCAGATAGCCTCTGAGAAGTAGACAGCATAGAGTCGAGTCTAGCTTGAGCGCTAGAAAGCTCATTGTTAGCTCTCGCAATCTCTTCCGTATTGTTAGCGCTTATGAGACCACGCTCACGAATGATACGGTTGATCTCTCTTTGGAGTTCTATTGCTCCAGCGCCACCACCAAGCACTTCAGGGCTAAACCCTGCGGTCTCTGCTGAGTTAACATTACCATTAGACAGGATTTTCTCTATTTCAGCTTCCTGATTCCTGATAATATCAAGCTGTTGTTTACGAAGGCCAACATTGGTAAGAGCAGAGTTGTTAATACGCTTTTCTGCTGCTTCGATCTTCTTGAGCGAGGAGAAGAGTGAGTTAGTTTCTCCACCAGTTAGGCCGACTAATCCTTCTATTGTTAGACCAATATCACTTAGCAGTCTTTGAATAGGAGTATTGGTAGTACCACCGCCACCACCACCGCCATTGCTAGTATTCAGACCCCCACTAGAGATAGCATCGGAAAGAGCCTTCCCTCTTGCCTTTAACTTTTCGATTTCTTTGTCAATAGTTGTATCATCAACTTCGCCACCTGCTGCAAGAGTATCGCGAGCAAATGCAGCTGACAAGAACCCAGAAGCGATTTTACCAAGATTAGAAATAAGGCTATCCGGAGCATTAAGAAGTTTATCAGCATCAATTGAGATACCTTTCAGGGCAAGAGCAGAATTAATAACTTCAATGATCTGATCACGAGTAGCTTCGCCCTTAGCAAGGTCTTCTGAGAACAACTGGATATTAGCGGATTGAGAAAGCAGGCCAAGTATTTTACTAAGCTCAGCCTCATCTTGCTTAAGATTTGCAAACAGTCTAGCATTCTCATTAGTCACAACCGGCAGAGCACCAATTGCTTCCATTTGCTCTCTAACGTTCTCAAGCTCAGTTAGAGTTGATGAGATATCAGAGAACCCACCAAGGCTGATCTTAGTTGTCTCTATGCCTTCTTGGATACCAAAACTAGTGGCATCACTAGCAATCTGAGCGATCTTAGCGGGATCAATAATATCACCGACTTCGTCTGCTAGTCTTGTAAAGTTTGCTTGAGCAGATCCATCTCGTAGTGCACTTGTAATAGTCTGTTCTAGACTTGTTTCGGCCTTAGCCAAGAAGGATCTAGCTCTAGCAACATCACCATCAGTAGCGTCTCCAGCTTGTCTTCTAGCAAGGGTATCTTCTAGATTCCCTCTTCCCGCTAGAGCGGATGAGAACGCATCAGAGATAAGCTTAGACTCTGAAGTAGAAATTAGAGATCTGTTACCAAGAGTATTTAGGCTCTGGTCCTTAAGTGCTCTTACAGCATTCTCAAAGTTTTCAGTTGCTCTTTGTCTAGCAACAAGCTCAGGGTTCCTACGAGCGGCTTCATCAAAGTTTGAACGAGCATCTCTAACATTACGATCCCTAATACGCTCAAGAATAGGGTTAGTAAAATTACTCTGTACCGGGTTAAGTGTCGCATTACCAAATCGTTCTTCCGAAAGGGCAACAATCAGTTCATTGATAGAGTTGGTAAACTCTGTTGAGAACTCAGAAGGGTCTCTGTTGGCAATACCACCTAGGAGGGCGGCAGTATCTTCTCCAAACAGAGATTCTATTTGCTCCGGTGTTTGGTTTATCTGAAGGGCAGAAGCAAATCTAGTTAGACCTTCCGCTGTAACAGGTCCTTCCCCAAGTGTCTCTGCAATGTTAGCAAGAATGTCACTTTGTTTAGAGAAGTCTGATTGTTCCCCACCAAGGAATACGGTAATATCGCTAAGAAGATTTCTAAAATCAGCGAAGCCCGGTCTATTTTGAACACTTAGAGCTGCGGCAACCCCTGTATCTCTGTTAGCTGCCTCATCTGCTGCTTTATCAATAGCGGCAGTAGTTCTTTCTTGAGCGGCCTCAAGACGGCTTGTAGTCTCTGCTGTAGCACTACCATAAGTTAGAATTTCTTGGTTGTACTTGATCTGGATAGCCTCAAGACTATTAACAGAGTCAATGATCTTACCTGCTGAAACATCACTAAGAGCTTGGAAGTTAAGAGTTTCAATACTCTCTTTGTTTCTTCTATTCTCAAATGCATTACGACCAAATTGACCGCGAGCAGCAATGGTACGAGACGTAGAACGAACATCAACCGCATTAGAAACTGTAGCTTCGTTTAAGAGGCCAAGCTTACGTCTAGCGTATTTTATTTGGCTATCAAACTTCTCCCTGAAGGTATCTCCTTCACCAAAGATAAGTGTATAGGCAATACCGCCAACTACAACTGCAGCTGTGATAATGGCAATAATCTTAAATGCTAAGGTAGTAATCACACCTTTAAGAAGAGTAGGAATAGCTAAAAACGCCCGGCTAAGTAACCCACGGATAGCAGAACCAAAGCTTCTGGCTGTATTAATAGCAAAACCAAGACCAAGTCTTGTTCCAGCAAGATTTACTGCCCGCTCTACAATAGCGGTAGCAGCAATAGCACCAATAAGAAAAGCAACAGTGGTAGCGCCCTCGTTTACTCCAGCGCCAGAACCGGCAGAAGCCATACCTGCACCGGCAACAAGAGCAGCAATAGACGCAGCACCAACCCTACCGAAAGAACCCATACTACGAGTAGCGCGCCTTAGTAAGGTAGGAAGACTAGAGAAGATAGCTTGCATCCTAGCTAGTGCTGGAGCTGCAAGGTTCTGTACGATACCACCCATAGCGGCAATAGCAGGAATAGCGTTTGTACGAACAGCATTACCAAATGCGTTAACTTTTGCTTTAATATTATCTTTACTAAAGGCATCAAAGAAGGGTTGGAACACTGGGTTAAGTACAGTACCCCCACCACGTCCTCGACGTCTAGAACCACGGCCTGCTCCCTGACCCTGAGTAGTACCAAGAGAAAGGAGACCAACAAGTCTACTTTTAAGAGTCCTACGTTGGGATACACCTAAGAGGCCATCAACAAAGGTTTGACCTAGGGCTGCAGCCGCTAAGATACCTTTAAAGGTCTTAGGAAACAGTAAAGCAAAAGAAGCGATAAATGCTATAGACCCTGCAATACCTGCTTCCTTGAACAGACCTATAAGGCCTGCACCCAGAGCGGACACAAGTCCAGAGATGATAGCAGGAAGCGCTGTCACAATTTGTTTGATAGCTTCCCCAATTACCTCACCTACCATCGAACCAAAGGCAGCAAAGACCTTTGGTGATCCTACGGCTTCAACAAGATTAGCAACAAGAACCGCTAGGAACACTGGGCCAATTTTATCAGCAATTTTGCCAAAGGCTTTAGTGATAGTCCCTGTACTAAAGGCAAAGGTAAACGCTGCTAGGATAGCTGTAGTAAAGGTTTTTCTAATCTCAGGGGCAAGACTTCTGATTGCATCGACACCTCTAGAGAATCCCCCAGAAACAGCATCGATAATAGTTTGCCTGATCGATTGAATACTTTGAGCGGTGGCAGTTAGGTCAATATCAAAGTTTAACCTCCCCCGACCAGCGCTGTAGATAGCTTTAAAGGCACTAGTAACGTCATTAGCGAATGATTTTACTTTATTGAGAACAACCGGGAGATATTTATCTGCTAGGTTGGCAATACCCTCCATTGTATCTGTCCAGTAAGAATTACCAACAACTTTCTCATAGATATTAAAGAAGAATTCAATTACGTCTGAAGCAAAGTCTCTCACAACTCTAGCTGCATCACCTAGGTAAATAACAGCGAAGTCTCTAACATTTCTGAAAGTTTGTTCTAAGAACTGGAATGCGGAGGTATCACTTAGTCTGTTGAATTGGTCCTTTATAAAGTCTATTGAGCTACCAAAGTTGTTTTCTATGATATCAGAGATGGTTCTTATAGACACTCTGGCAGCATCTATCATACCTTTATAAATGCCTTCTAGTCCTTCTAGTCCTTCATACAGGCTAGAGATATCAAAAGAAGACAGAGACTTTTTCATTACCCCTAAACCAGAAACAAAGTCTTTAACAACCCTACCGATTATCTTTGGGATCTCTGCTAGTCTATTTCTCCATTCTACTACGGAAGCAACAATAGATTCTCTGTTACCAGCAATAGCATTTGTTAACCTAGAAATTTTATTTGTAAATGAACTAGTAATTCCTAGCGCTTTAGATAAGTCAGCAGTAAGTCTACCTACTTGGTCCCCAAGAAGAACAAATGCTTTACCAGAAGTAAGCTCAATGTTCTCAAATTCTTTAGAGACAGCCTCAGACTGCCCAAGCAGGGCCGAGAATACAACATCAGAAGTCAGCTTACCATCAGCCGCAAGACCACGGAGCGCACCGCGAGCTACACCCATGTTATCCGCGATGGCCGTAGCGACACGAGGTAGCTGCTCTAGCACCGAGTTAAGCTCTTCACCCCTCAGTGTACCAGCAGACAGACCCTGTCCTAGCTGTACCATAGCAGCCCTCTGTGACTCTACAGAACCACCAGAGATAGCAGCGGCTTGGTTTAGCGTGATAATAGACCTATTAATGTCCTGAACTGACCTGCCAGTACCCTTTAGGGATTGTCCCATACGGTTAAAGGCTTGGGCGGTGGATTGTACAGGGGCTTTAGTCTGTAAAGAAATCTTGTAGACCTTATCCATCTGTTTAGCTAGTTCTTCACCACGACCAACAACCAGAGCAACTTGGTTCTCCATGTCAACAAAGTTATCTGTTGCCCGGTTAATACCTCTTGTAAGAGCTGTACCGGCGAATGCGGCAGCAATACCAGTGGCTAGCCTTGCAATGTTCTTTGTAGCACTAGCGGCGGTGTTTCCAACGCTCTTAAAGTCACCGTTTAGTCTACGGATATCTTGGCGTGCTTTAGCAGTGTCAGCCGTAACGCGAATACGGACGCCGCGCCCCGGTCCTGTGGGTAATACCATTATCCTTCTCCTCTACGTTACGGATTAAATTGCCCTAGACAGTCCCTAATAACAGGGGCCATCTAGGGCTTACACTTAAATAAGTTTTGATGTTTGAAGAACTCTCTCGATAAAGAAAGCTGGGGCTTGTTTTGACCCGCCTTGGTTAAGATAGGTAATGTAAGGAGCATCGTTAGTAATTTGACCACCGATACGGAAAATAGACTTATTGTTTCTCCAACGAGAACGGGCAAAACCAGTGTCAACTGGGGTTACTTCTCGGAGAAGGTTGGTAGCAAAATCCATTCTTGCATTGACGTCGTCACTAGCAATCTCTTCAACCTCTAAGGCTGCTCTTCTCAACTCTCGATCGAAGTCCACTACTTCCATGCTCACTCCGAACACCATTGTTCTTTACTCCTCTTTGAATAAGGTCCTCAAGATTAAACTCTCCATCTCCACCTCTAGCTTTTCTCATATTGTCAAGCATCTTATTTTCAGGCATTACGCCTTCTCTGAATTCAGGCTTACGAGCCTTTTCTGAGTTAACAACAGCTCTAATGGTTGGGAATATTTCTTCAGGCTTCTTCTTTATTTCTGTCATAGAAGACATAATATAGTAAGTCCTCATATCCTCTGCATAACCGGGAGGTCTTGCTTTGAAGTAATAACACCAACCGACAAACTCTGAATAAGGCATGTCTATAATCTCAGAAATAGTTTTCTTCAGAAGAAAAGCGATTTCATAGACTTGGAGTTCTTCATCGGTTAGTTTCCCATAGGGGTTTCTCCATCAACATCAACATCAGGGTCAACCTCTACAGCATCAGTACTTAGACCGATGTAGTTAAGGACTTCTGTTGCTAGGTTATTAAGTTCATCAGGTGGGAAAGACTGGTAGTCTTCAACACTTAGCTCTTGCGCGCCAATTACACCAGCACCAATAACAATACGAAGCAGCTCCATACTATCCGCTTCCTCGTTCTTCTTGGACTTTGGCTTAGTCTGGACTGCTTTAATCTGTTTCTGTAGTTCAATAATCTGACCGAACGTCAGTTTACGAATGCTTACTTTTTCTTCCATAAAGTCAACTTCTTTAGTGACTTCCTTACCAACTAGATGTTTCATCTTTGGTGAACCTTTCTCTATACTCTTTTAAAAACTTACGGAGTTTGAACAACTCACTAATTGTTTCTAATACTTCCTGACCTTCTTCTGGGGTTAACTGTTCCATACGCTGGGCGGTCTTATCTAGACTGATATCAACAGCACGAATCATATGTTTAGCAGTTACATCTAGTACGTAGTTTTTACTGAATCTAAACTTTTTTTCGTTCATAACTTCCTCTAACTTGATTGAAGAGACCCCCGAAGGGGCCTCCTCTTTAACGTCACCTAATTAACTATTAAAAATCAATAAATTAGGTAGATGCGATAGTCGACGGACCAACAAAGTCGACCTGAACCGAAATGTTAATAACGGCGGTGTTTGAGTCAGTCAGAGACGGAGTCGGCTGGATGGCTTCGATCTTGCCTTTCCAGTAGAACTCTGTGTTATCAACATCCAGCGTAGCAGCTGTACCATCAGCTTCTGTTACCGCCGCAGCAGCAAACATAAAGCGGAAAGCAACTTCTTGACCTTTGATATCTTCAAATTCTAGAATATCGCTAGGCACGTAGTTGATTGTAACGTCCATCGACGGAGCATCAGATTGTCCTGATACCTGTGAGGACTGTTGTTGGCCAAATACAGGAACGTTAGTAATGTTAGCGGCGTTACCTACGGCTGGGAATTCTCGTGGCGAGGGTACGCGTAGAACGTCAGTTCCCGGTGTTCCGCTTGCAAATAGAGCTGCATAGTCTCCAACGACAGAGTCGCCGTCGATAGCGCTAACATCGCCTGTAAAAACGTCCATGTACGAGTAAATACCAGACGTTAGTGAGCTAATGTGAGTCATAAATTTCTCCTTAGAGGTGTTTGGTAAATGAAGCTTGCCAGACCATCATGCCTAGTGCTTCATTGTTGGGGTCATCTTGAGGTTGCGAAAGTGTTGAGTAATTGATTGTTAATGTATTGTCAATAAAACGATCAAACGTATCTTCTAAAGTACCAGCGTAGTCAACAGCGTTCATATGTCCGTTGTTTCTATCATAAAAGATCCTAAAGAAAATCAGTCCTTCCATAACAGAGCCATCACCGAAGTCTTCACGCTCACGGTCGTTAAAGGAGATTGAGTATCTCCCGTATAAGCTCTCGTTAGAAATGTTACCTTTGTAATCCTCTGGGTAAGCTTCAAGTCCTGAAGCGCCAACTAAGCTACCTACAATGAGATAAACTGGTCTAAAACTAGACATATCAATTCTCCTTAGTAGCTGTTATTTCAACAATGTACTTCATTGTAGGTTCAAACCCAGTGATAGTATAGGTTCTATTCTCAAAGGTTAGAGTTTGGTAAGTGTTTTCTGATACATCACCATACCTAAAAAGTAGCTTAACCTCTTCTGTACCGTCTTTACTAATAGAACGACTTACTTCGATACCTTGACGGGTAACAGGAGGGACAGCACTTTCAATGTTAGATTGAGTAGTGTGATCAAAACCACTTACGGTTTTTGGTTGTAGAGTTACAGACTTCTTCACATCACCAACGGCGTTGAAGGCAGTCTCTACTCCACCTCTAATTCTTGAATCTAGGGACATTAGTTAGCCATCCACCAAGTATAGCCGGAGTTCCCGCGCACTGTAAGAGGCTTAAGTAGATCAACTACCTTGTAAGGGAATTTAACGGTCTTTGTCCTAGAGTTACTATCTGAAATCGAGATAGGCCCAACAGTTATGCTTTCCGCAATACTCTCTTCAGAGGCATATGCAGCAGGGAACTGTATAAAGTGGAGCGCTTGTAGCGTTGTAGCTAGCTTTACTCTTTCTGGGATTTCATCGTTAGCAGGATTAACAATCAAATTAAGTTTTGGGTCAACAAATTTCGCACTTGTGCGAGGCCACCCAAGCGTTTGGGAGGCACTCACAGCGGAACCAAGCCAACGACGTTCGTCAATCGCTGATGTAGCGGTAACAAGAGCCTGTGCTTTGGTAACGGGATCAGCAGCGTCCCAGTCTGAGAGGCCAAATCGATCAGCAAGGATCGTTGTAGCATGCGCGACTGAAATGTAGCTGTTTACTCCGACGATTAAAGCCATGAGTACCTCCTTTAAGCTTATGCGTGGTAAATTGGAAGGATCGGCAGGTTTAGAGCCGAAACTTTACGTGTCCAAGAAGCTGCTGCAGAGAAAGTAGCGTTAGTAGCAAACGCGTCCTCAGCACCAGCCCAAGCATAACCCTCAGGGTGCCACACGTAACCCCAACGGTACCAGATCTCAGTCTTACCACCACCAAGGTAGACAGACGCATCACGATCTATCTCAACCGGAGTTGGGATTTCAATCGGAGCGAAAGAAACAGAGTTGGGTTTCAGAAGGAAAGTACACTTAGTAGACCGTGCGTTTAGATCGTTAGCACTAACCGATGCCATCTGAGTAAAACGAGTAGGCAGTAGGCGGAATTTACCATCAAAGATAGTAGTGAATTCCAGTTCACCGTCCGTTACTCGGTCCTCATCAACGAGGTTAGCAGCGCGGATCTGTGCGAGGGTCTCCGGGGAGGTAACCATGTACATGTAGTCCGGTTCGTAGTCCTTAAACGCCATACCAATTGCTTGGAACAGACGCTCACCACGAGCAGCACCAACACCCGATGCATCAAACAGCTTACGCTGATCAGGTGCACCGGTTGCAGCAGAACCAAATACGGCGGAAGAAGCGTTGAGATCAACAAAGAAACCAGTTGCTGTGGCATCAGGGTCAGTATCAAAGTCTACAAGACCACCCTCACCTGCATCGCTAGCATCACCTAGGGCGACCTCTGAACGAGCAACACCTTGTAGGACGTTGTAGAAGGCTTTGCCTTCGTCTTCCATACGTGTCTGTGCAAAGTCACGAGCAATCTTTTTAAGCCCGTCTTCACCAGAGATCACTTGTTGCACGTTAACTTGCTCAGCACCGTGCGAACGAGCGGTCTTGATGTATTTTGCAAGGTTAGTGCTGATGTTTGTCATTGTACCTTCAGTGTCGTCAGTTGTTGACATGACGTTGACTTCCGGCTCAAGAGGCTTGTACCAACGGAACTGGCCAATATAGCTTTCTGAGTTACCGTCAATACCCTCACGAGTACCTACGACACCAGTCGTGTGGATGTTTTTGGAAGTAGTGTACGCTTCGTGTGAGTACTGACGTAGTACTTCCTCAATGACCTGAAAGTTAGCATTAGAGATAGGCATAGTTTAATCCTTTCGTTAGAATCATCGGACGCCCAATTTCTTTCGTGTTTGGGCTATCATCTGATCTTGTGGAACATCGAAAATCGATTTAGGTTTGTCTTGAGGCACACTTGTCGAAGTCATCGACGTAGTAGAACTCCCAGTATTTTGCTTCGGTTTGAAAAGAAACCTGTTCTCTTCATCTTCTAGATAACTAGAAACAGTAGACTCGATGTCTTTACCATCGCGAGAGACCCAACGACCACTGTCGTCTTGAATAAGAGAATCAACAATGTCCCGACGTGCAGATGCGCGAGCACGATCGTTACGGAATTCTGCAGTACTTAGAGAAGCGTCAACGGCGTTATCACGACGAAGACTCACGTTTTCACCCCTTAGAGTTTCTAGTTCAGAATTCATATCAGAGATCTGCGCTTCTAGCGCTTCTTTGTCTTTACCTGCTGATTTCATAGCTTCAATCTCAGCTTCCCTCTCACGCTTTTTAGTGTCTTTGAGTTCTGCTTGGGTATCTTTGAGTTTCTTATCAAGAGCATCCATCTTTTCTTTGAATTGCTGTTTCAAAACCTCAAGCTCTGAATCTTCTTTCTTATTCTTGTCTTTTTCTTTGTTCTTATCATCAGAGCCATCAACGTCAGCGTCCGCATCAGTTGTTTCCTCTTTGATATCATCTTCAGTGTTTCCGTTTTCGTCATCTTCGTTTGAAGCATTATCTTTTTCGGATTGAGCATCATCAATTTTCTTACGAAGCTCTTCCATTTGTGCTTTGAGTTCTTCTTTAGTAGCCATTAAAATTTCTCCTACAGTCACTGACTGTGTTAGCCGTTGAGTTACAAACTCTCAGGTCGAATTAGGGTCCTACACCATAAAAATCTTTATTAGGTACGTCCGTCAATATGTCTTCCCTAGTTATAGGGTTAGGCGGATCAATAAGACCAAGTTGTTTTGCTTCAGCGAGAAGTTCATCGTAGGTAGCCTTAGGCAACCCCTCTTTTCGCATTTCAGCAAGAGTTTTTCGGATAGTATCCCCCTCTAGGGCATCCGCATAGATTTCACGGAGAGCAGCTTTAGCGTTATCTGCTTCCGCTAGATTAGTAAAGAAAGCGTCGTGGATTGTACCAGTAGACTTGCCCTCTTTGCGGCCCCACAAGTGGAACTTGCGAACAATAACCGCGTCGTTAGAATGGTTTCCATTCACACCCAGACCAATAGAAGCATCTTGGACAGATCCTTTTCCAAGGAGCTTGCCGTCTTCAGCTTGTGCTGCATAGATGTTCATAACCTTTCGTCCTGTTATGGGATCCCTGAATTCAATTCTCTCTTGAAGTTCCGGTCGGTATCTTTGTGTCATAACCTTACCGTCAAAGGTCACCCACGGGATGTCTACCTTTTTAGTTTCAGTTGTAAAGCGTTTAGATACTCTTTTCCAGAAATTAATGAATTCATTTGTAACAGGTGCTCTGTCAGACAGCTTCTCTGACATTAGCGCAGAAAGTTCTTTAAAGTCATTTGGGCCAATCAGGCCTCCACGAGCACTAGTCACCTTAGCAACAAAGTCTGCCGTGTCGCTGTGAATTTCTTCCGCTTCTTTTAGAAGCCTTAGACCAATAGACTGGTCCTTGTTCACCATATTGATAAGCTCACCCCTAAAGGCTTTCAGATTAGCTGAAGTAAGTTCTGCACCAATCCTATCTGCTTGTTTGATCTGTGAATCAATTATCCTAAGCTGACCGCTTAGCTCTGATTTAGTAATTGTAGTAAAGCCTCTTTCATCTAGAAGTTTAGATAGCTTTGCTGCAACGTTAGCGGTCTTAGTTGCCTCACCGGCACCGTAGAAACTTACCCAATTTGTTCAATGGGGTGGTTATTCCCATCCGCATAACGATAGTTTGGTATAGCTGGATTTTTGCACTTCTTTGAGATAGCAGGATGCCTTATATTGTGGGCCTTTGCTGCTTCTCTTACAGAGCCAAAAGTACCGAGCGGCGTTATTACCGATCTTCCTCTTGGGTGTTTAAATCCAGTTTTACCTTTCATGAACATACCATGTGATGAGTCCTTAAAGATATGAGAGTTCGACTTCTTCATTTCTTCATAGTTCTGTGACCACTGCTCTTTAGCTACCACACTAGCTCTTTTACGATGTTCATCCTCTTTCATATGATTGAATTCTGAGAATGCTTTTTTTGCTAGACTGTACTGCCTTGCGGTTACTCTCCGATTTGGCATACGGTGTGTATCACACATACCAAACCAAGCTCTGGCAAGTTTGACAGATTTATAGTGGTAGAACAACAACCCGTGCGCTAGGTAGTGCGTCCGAGCCGAAAGGTATACTAGGTTATCTTTATCATCTGAGCCACCCATACACTTCGGGAGGATATGGTGTCTTTCAGAGTAACCAAATGGTTTTTGCTTAGATCCATGAAGTTTGATCAAGTTTTCATAAGCTTTTAGATAGTTCATTTATTCTCCTTATGCTGCTACATGTTTCCATGCAGATCAGACTATATCATCAACCTTTCTGTAGTAGGTTGCCCTGCGCTTCCACTCAACACTTGAGTGTACTCCTTACGGATAGTCGTTGAACGTTCCTTATACAATACTATAGTATGAGGCTTCGCTGCTGATTGTCTTCACCGTTACGTGGTCAGAGTTTCCAGCAATTCACAGGGTTTAAAGAACACAATATAAGTTTATGTTCTGCGCTTTAGCACCTTTAGCAAGATCCTCCCAAGTCAAGTTCGCGTCACGGAGCGCCTTAATCTTGTTGAAACGAGGATCATTAATGGTGTCAATAGCCACTAGGTCATAGAGTCTATTCTTTTGTGTCGTAGGAACAACGTTAGAGGCTTCCGAGACCATACGGTCCCCGGTAGAAAGCCCGATAATTTGTGCACCAGAGGACGACGCATCGTTCTCTATCATAAGACGTGTTTTAAATGATTTGAGTTTAGCAGCATCTCTCATGTCGCCGCCAACGTGGTCATATACACGAGCATACTCTAAAGCCATACGAGACATCTTAGGTACCTCGGGTCCTTCTAGACCCTTGATTAGGGGGTGTTCTAGGAACTCCCTCATACGCCTGTCTCTCTGGGTTTCTTGCTGCATTAGCCTTCCTAGAGAAAGAATGTCTTCCCGCTTTCTCTGAAAGATAGCCTTACGACCACTAAGGGTAAGAGCCTCTGTACCGGGTCCAATCATAGCTCCAATCTGGGTTTCTAGCTCATCTACTGCATTGAGAGTCATTGGAGTAGCAATAGCATCATCTAAAAAGGGTCGAACCATCTCACCACCAGTAGGTGTCAGGTATCCACGATGGTAGACACGGCCACGGCTATCCATGTATGTATCCGACCAAAAGGGTTTACCACGATTTGTCTGGTACCTGCCTGCTGTCATGAAACCAAAGCCTTGGTCACCACGTTTGATGATCTCGTGTCTAAACTCATTAAGGCCATCGTAGTAATCTGTGTTACCGCGAGGGTCACGGAACCTAACAACATCATCCATAAAGTTAAAGAACACCGGATCTGTTTGGTATTGTGTACCAGAGGCTTGGTTTAGAGCATTAGCAAAGTCTGCATCAACCTGATTTGCGTCAAAGCTAGCGTACTTACGTCTAGATATGATAGGTCTGCCGGTAACATTACCACGAGCATCAAAGGCTTCCTTCTTACCAGCGCGGACAAACTGCCTATCTCTATCAAAAGAAATACCCATACGTCTGCCAACAACAACTCGTCTTTCAGCCTTCTGTAGCTCAATAAGACGTTTGTCGATTACCTCAACCTCTCTAGAAACTGTGTCTCCCCAGAAGCCTGTGGCACGACCTGTCTCTACATCTAGAACACCTCTGCGGGTCTTACCACGGTAGTTGAGACGGATCATCTTTCTGTCCTTCATGTAATCAAGGACTCTGGAACCGTCTTTGTGGTAGTCTTGTAAAGTGTGTTTCTGGAATGGGTTAACATCTTCTAGATCTTTTGCCATTTGTTTACCAATAGCAATAGAAAGACCGTCGTAGTCTGTCATTTGTCCAGAACCAACAAGCTTTACTGCTTTAGAAAGAGAGTTGAGTACTTTGTCATCCATTACCTTTGATGTAGGATTCTTCTTAGATGTAAGAAATTCAAAGTCAATAATTCTACGAATACGTTCATCGATACCACGTTCAAATCTAACAGCTAATTCGTCTGTGGGTGTTCTATACCATTTTAGGTACTTAGCAAATGAGGTTTTCTCCCAACGCTTCTTAAGTGTTTCGGGCTTCTTGACTTTTCCTAGAAGACCTTGGAAATAAGACCTTGGTGGGCTTTTCCCTCTGAAGTAAAGCTCTTTCGAGAGTTTAGCTCCAACACCAGTACGGAAGGAATCAATAGACCTCTGATCTGCAAGAAGTCTATCCTGTAGCTGATCAATCTTGTAGTAATCACCCATAAGCTGGACTTGAGGTCCTCCTTCTTTAGCACCAAAGAAGCGAGAAAATAAGTTGTATTTATCTCTCTGTCTAGTATCAAGAAGACGGGCAGTGTTCTGAACAGCAAATCTATTTTCTGCTCTAAGTACATTAGCAAAGTTGTCCCAAGGCTGCTTGTCTTTCCTAGCTCGCTCTATTACAACCCTAAGGTTTTCAATAGCAACTGTTTGCTGATTTGTTGACACTTTCTCTTCTAAGGAGTTAATCACAGATCCAATGAAGTCTTTATCTTCAGATTGGAGGACTTTAGAGTTCCTCATGAAGTCAAGACGTTCTTGTAGAAGTGTGTAGTTAGGATCATAAAGGTTGTTGTTTCTTGCCTCACCTGTAAGGGGGTCGAAGCTATTATTACTTTCATCGAAGATGTTAGCTGTACGGCGACGAGCGGTTTGTTTACCTTGCAGTGTTGTACCTTTAAAGTCCGTTAGAGAGTAAGTTTTACCGAGATCATCAGCATCATTGACAAATAGATCTACAACCTCTCGCTTATACTTAGCATTCTTGACGAGGGTGCTAGGGCGCGCCACAGCAATCTGTGTTACGACATCTTCACCTATCGACTGCTTAGGGCGGAAAATGTTAGTAAGATTAGCAGCACGACGTCTCAGAGCAGTAATAGAGAGTGCGCTACCTTGAGGTGTCACAAAGTTATCGGCTTTGACTTCTCCTTTTCGGAAAAGATCTGCCTTTTCTTGACTACCAAGGATCTTTGTTTGGACATCATAAGCCTGACGTTTAAGCCACTGACCAAAGGTTTCTTTCTCTGGGGGAGATCCTGTTAAAGAACTTCCTTTCGTGGTTTCAAGAGCAGCTAAATTAATCCTACCAGACTCTTTCTTTAGCAGTTCGGCTTTGCTCTCAAATATAGGAACAAGGGTAGAACGGCAGTTAAAGTGTAGTGGAGGGGCAAAACGCCTATCACCTACATCATAGATCTTACCATCATGATAACGACAAATGCTAGAAGTACGATTATCAAGCATTGCTTGGAACATGTAGCCTTTGATGACTTCCTTGTTTTCCCCTACCGCACTAAACAGAGCATCGCGCTGCGTAGCTGTGATACCTGTACGAGAAAGAGTACCCGCTTGGTGGGCTGTCATCTTGGTTGTTCTGCTGACGTCACTAATAATTTGATTCTGAGACTTATTATCTCTACGACCACGCTTCAACCAAGTTTGTACCCTAGTTGTCTCACCACGAGCAATGTTCTCTACGTTATTTTTGATAGCAGCATCACCGTTGATACTAGCGCCAGTAATATCTGCTAGATCAGTCTTGTTCTTAGGTCTACGAACGGAGAACCATCCTTTAGTGTGTTTTGAGATACTATCAGTGTAGAAATCTACCTCAGCACCATGTAGCTCTGTCAAATTTGTCTTCTGCCAAGAAAAGAGCTCTGTAGCAAAACGGTTTTGCTCTCGTCTGAATTTGTTGGCTATTTTCTTCTTTTGATCAATAGTAGTTGTTGCTAAGTCTTCCTTAACAAGCTTAACTAGAGACTCACGATGACGATTTACAATACGACTATTACCAATCTGAATGCTCTCTTCGAACTTTCTAACGTCAGTAAGGTGATCAATCACCTCGTCGTTCATTTTCTGTGTAACATCCATTCTAGCAATCTCCTGATTGGTAAGTTTGGTGGAATGAACCGCACAGTCCTTGCAAAAGACCGTCGCCCCCTTAGAACATGTCACCCCGTTTTATGATTTTTGCCTGCAGCTTTCTTGGCATAACGTTTTCACCCTGCATTTAACTTGCCTAAGGCAGCAAAGAGTAATTATGGCCGACCCGGAAGGACTCGAACCCTCATTTGAAGATTAGAAGTCAACTGTTCTATCCTGTTGAACTACGGATCAGTGTATAGTGTTTATAGTTTATGTGTGTCGTATACGTTATTGTTCTCAGATAAGCTAACTTTTCCGTCAATATCAAACATAACTATTTCATTAGTTGACGTAAGGTGACAATCACTAACCATAAGAGATTTAATTGATACGTTGTTCTTTAGCCAGCAGAAACCTTTTGAAGGTCCAAATAGCTGACAAGAGTTAAACATCAAAGATCTAGCACTTGTATTAGAATCAGCAGATAGCACAACGTTTCTTTGCTTACTGTCAAGAGCATTAAAGGCTGTGAAGGTGTTTCCAACAAAGCTAGCTCTTAGTTCTGGATTGGAACCTTTAAGTAAAATAGGCGCAATAACACCATCAAAGTCACAAAACTGGAAAGTCATAGGACCATTGACTGAGTTAATAAGAATACCAATCCAGCAAGCCCAAGCACAACACTTATCAAAGTGAAGCCAATCCATGGTTCCACCTGTTTCAATAAAGATACAATTCTCTTGTGCGTAGCGACGTAGCGATCCCGGCCACAGGTACTCATAGCTGATAAAGCCCGGTTGTTGCTTAACCCTAGTAAGGAAAGTCCGGTCATATACTTCATCTATCCTGATACCATAGCGGAGAGCAGACATAGTGATGTCAGTCATCCTACAAGTAGTAATCAACCCAGAGCCTTTGGCAAAAGCCTTAGATCCTCTTGCATCAATAGCACAGTATGACTTGTAAAAGAACAAATCTTTGAGAATTACATTACCAAAGTAGGCTTTCTCTGCAGCATCATAATCACACCAAAATTTAACTGTAGGAGGGTACTCAATTACTGTTTCGTAGTCTTGCTGTTCAGGGTAATCAAAACCAATTCCTGAAAGCTCAGATGCTTGACTAACCGTAACAGCAGGCCCTTTGTTATGAACAACTTTTAAGACTGTGCCGTGTAGCTCATGATAGTTGTTATCAAATCGAACGCCTTGTCCTCTAAGAGTACAGCCTTTGGGGATGGTGATAGGTTCATCTAATTCTGCCTCTCCAACCCCTATAACAACAGAATCAACTCTAAGACTTTGGAAAGCATAGTTTATTTCAAATGCTAGGTCAGGGACGCTAAGGTCAAAGTGAATTTCGTTCATGGTTAGCTACTCCTAGCTTAATACTATGTATGGTGGTCCTGCCGGGACTCGAACCCAGATATTACAATTATAAGTTGTACGCTCTAACCAGTTGAGCTACAAGACATTGATTATTAAATTGGTACGGGTAGAGGGAGTCGAACCCCCACGTCTTTTAAAACACTAGGACCTAAACCTAGCGCGGCTACCTATTTCGCCATACCCGCATGGTCCCCCACCCCGGACTCGAACCGGGAGAACCGGCAGTTTAAGTGCCGTACGGTTACCAATTACGTCAGTGGGGAATGGTACCGTGTAATTAGTGGTGGAAAGGGGAAGAATCGAACTTCCTACGCGCAGGGCTTCAACCTACCGCTCTACCAGTGAGCTACCGATCCACGTTTTAAGAGATAAAATGTTGCAAGGAATGTGTAGTTTGTTGGAAGTGTCTAAACATATGAATAACATTTCTTATGTAGTAACGTCATGCAAATGCATAGACTGTTGAAATTAAATGGAGCCGACACGAGGACTCGAACCCCGCGCAATGGACTACAAAACC
>Ga0306864_1000372_pt1 | contig 21356 bp, 13 predicted proteins | sample AntRauTorckE5430_FD_190448 | JGI IMG/M metagenome (GOLD analysis project Ga0306864, IMG submission 190448) | Saline lake microbial communities from Rauer Islands, Antarctica - Metagenome Torckler E5 #430 (v2) (version 2) | ecosystem: Environmental > Aquatic > Non-marine Saline and Alkaline >...
GTAACTCACAAGATCTGTAAAAAGAGTCAACAATTTCAGCCTAATGCATGTAAAGGGCTTCTCGATGATATACCGGCCAGGATGCTTCACAGTGGTACTTGCTGGATCGGTAGAATTTGCAACTTCTCTCTTGTTCTTGTCCACGTAGATATCCATGACGGCCACGAGGGTGTTCATCTCCTTGCAAATGGCGGAATGCATTTTATCTGTGATCCCCGACTTGACCATCTTATTATCATCAATCCCAGATTTAGATTTGGAAACCTCATCCGCTGCTTTACATTCTACACCTTCATCCTGTAAATTGGTCATGGCTGGAGCAGACTCTTCCACTTGCCTCCTCGCCTTTCCCGTCGCTAATTCAAACAAACCCAGAAGGGCACCCGCCACCGCATCTGCCTGCTTGGATATCTGCTTCCCCTTGCCAAAATGTTGACAATTTTTAGCATTGCGATTCAACAATTTGAAAAGATTACATATAAACTCTTCTGATGCTATTTTCCCCAACAGCGTCTCCTCTCCTACAGACTCATCATCCTTCTTACTCGGCGTACTACCACTGGCACTGGCCATGCTCAGCGCATTCGTCATTGCTGGAAACGAAATAAACTCGATACTTTCCAAGACAACGCCCATCACCTCCTCTGTGCAGCTGCCATCATGATATATCAGATCCATGAACCGCAGCCATCCTCCCCATTGGCACAGTCCATGAACAAATTTCTTTCTATGCCCTTTATGAACATGAACCTTATCAACATCAATGGTCTGCCCCATCATGGCCATCTGTTGCTGTTGCTGGAGTGTCAATTCTTCATTCCTCCTCCCAGTCGTACCAATATTGATGATCTCTCGAATGGTATTGAGAGGCGAATGAAGGGGGGAAACATATTTGTGCAGCTGCAGCATGCTCTCCAAAGACTTTTCCACCCCCTTCCCTCCTCCTGCACAGCTCGCTCCAACAACCTGAGTGGGAAAGGCCAGGAGTACTTCGTGGAGGAGTTTATTGAGGTGCGGTATGTGCGGTTTGGGGATATCGGGGTTGTACAAATCAGAGGAATCGGATTGGTAGTGAGATAGGAGTGAGCGATAGGATGCGAAGATATTTTTGGCTAGTAAGACAGCACGGGTGGGGTTGAGGATGTATTCGAGGAAGATATCATCGTTGTCGGAATTGAAATTTTGTTTTAGGAATTCCTTGGCTTCGGCTAGATCTTGGATTATGTAGGTCATGATGCGATAGGATCTTTTAATGTAAAAGTCTTGTTGTTCATTGTCATGGTTGTCGTTATCGTGGTTGTCGTTATCGTTATCATGGTTGTCGTTATCATTACCACTGTCGTCACCATTGTCATTACCATTGGTAGCATTTGCATTAACAACTGGTACATTACGTTCTTCTTCCCGAGAGGGAGAAGTCAGTGCGTTGGACAATATTTCAAAAGTGAGGTCATCAGCAGGCACTGATAGTTTGGCATGTTGTATGGTTGGATTGTAAAGTTGTTCCTTTTGTTGTTCAACTGCCTTATCACCAATCGGTATCAATTCGATCAGCTCTTCAAATATCAGTTCTTCTCTTGTTGTTGCCATGATAGATGGATGTGTAATGTATGTTTTGTGTTTGTGTTTGTGATTCTAAACGGTAGGAGGCAGAGAGAATGATATTATGTATTCGTTTGATAATAACAGACGGACTCTACAATATATTCAGTATTCAATATTGAATATGTTGTATGTTGTACGTTGAATATCTGTAGCTGATTAGCAAATTTCTTAAGGAAATTCAAAATGATCAGAGGAGGCGCAGGAATAATGAATGCATGTGCCTGTGGCCTGTGTTATTTTATGTTTTATGTTGTTGGACGCGTCGTTGTTATAAAATTCAGCACCTTTTTGGCTTGCTTTTTTGCGTTATTATGTGTTTGTAAGTAGGTATGGATGCTGTTGGGATGGGATATATCACCAACCACTAACATGATACGGTCATTTCATTGGCTCTCCTTCTTCTTTTCAGAAAGATCCGGAGAAAAAGGGAGAAAAGGCATTGCTCATGAATTATGAGCATTGTTGGTACATACTTGTTACGGTTTCAATGTAGCATTTCATAGGAGGTGATGCAATAATGCATGTGTGGCCTTCTATTCAGGAGCATTCAATCAAACTTAATGAATAAATGTCGATGATATCCTTCTCAAGCTCGTATGCATGCATGATTGCAACACATCATGATGCCATCAAAGCTACTGAAACAAGATATCATGGTTTCTGAATTGGTGAAAATAGTTATTTTGATATCGTCATCATCTCATCATCATATCATCATCGTCATATATATATCATCGTATATCATTATGTATCATCATATCATCATCAAATCATCATCATAATATGTATCATCATAATCAACAGCAATAATGAGACTTCTTGTCGAACGGTTCCAACTGTCTATTAGGCCCTTTTATTATACAATAGCCCTTGAACCAATTGAATTTTTGGCTCCAAATTTGGCTCCAAAAAAACAAGAAAGTAGCAAGCAAGGTGCTCGCTCGGATTCTGGATCCAATCAAAATGTGCATTTGTGCATAATAAAAAAAACATTACATACCTACACCAATTGCATACACATTGTATCATAATCACATTATACTGCACAATAACAACGTGCATGAAGATACTGGTATCGATACCAAAATAGAAGAGCTAAATGACAAAACGAAAACAGTCCCCTGCATCATCATCATCTCACAGCATGCTGTGGCTCACGTTCATGTGCTTCGTCGCTTTCATGATGATATCTACTACACAAATATTCCCATCGGTGGAAGCATCGACTTCCATGGATGCCGCAACACTTCGTTCATTGGGAATGTCCACGCAAGAAATCAGATCACTGCTGGGCAGTCATCAAGAAGATGAGGAGGAGGAGGAAGAAGAAGTGGAGGAGAATGTGTTTGCCTTGGAGACTTCATCGGATGAATACGAAGAGTATGACACCGATGATAATGATGATGATGATGATAATGATGATGTATTGTATAGGCAAGATCAAGATGCGTTGGAGGAAGATGTTGATGATCATCTTGGAGAAGAAGAGAAAGAGGAGGGTGAACTAGAGGAGGGCGAATGGTGGAAAGATCCCTTTGCATCATTTGGCGAGGATGATGAAGACAATCAAGATCTTGAAGAGGAAGAAACTGATGATGAAACCGATGATGAAACCGATGATGAAACTGATGAAGAATTAAATAATGATAATCTGATTGATGAGAATGCAATGCAGCAGCAGGAAGCTTTAATTGATGCTGAGGTACAACAGGGACAGGATCATGATGGACAAGATGAAAAGGATCCGAACAGCATCCATGAATTGGAAGCAGAAGATTTCGCTGGCATCGACGATGAATACGAAGAGTATGATGATTACGATTCCGAACTGGAGGATTATGATGTACAAGAACGTGATGATGATACTGATGTAGACATTGATCCAGTAGATGCGGAGGACGGCGTGCTAGCGGAGGAGGAGGAGTATGACATACAAAGCGATGATACTGATGATGTTTTACATATTCGGCATGATCCAGTAGATGCAGGGGACGACGTAGACAGCGATGATGCTACTGATGTAGAACCTGCTCCATTAGATGCGGGGGACAATGTAGACAACGATGGCACCGATGCAGTGGTCGATCCAGTAGCTACCAAAGACGATGTACAAGGTGGTGACACGAATAAAGATCCTGATCCAGTAGATGCTAAGCTTCGTCCAGTTCGCCGCTCCAAGAAAAAGGGCAAAAATCTGGATATAGGGGATAGTGTTAATGGAAAGGGATTGATAGAGGTCAATGATGATGCTGATGCCGATACTTACTATGATGCGGCACCTACTGGTACCAAGGATAATGTGAAAGATCCTCCCGACGTCGCAGCAGAGAAAAGCGAGCAGCCATCGAACGGGGAAGGAAATCTCTCCAATCTCCGATCGAACCAATCACCACTTACCTCACCTGCCAATGCCCTCCCAATGCTCCTACCCGCCATCGGAAAAACACTCATTCATTCACCAATAGCTGTACAAATATTTGCAGCAGGAGCGTTGGGTAACATTGCATTCCAACGTTTGGGATGGACGAGACGCTCCAAAGCTAATCGTGATGGAGGGTCGGCTCTTTCTTCTGCGAGCCGGACGACCATTGATACATCGAGCGTGGGAAATGCAGTGGAGGAGTTTTATGAGGTTGATTCGGATTTTGACGAATCAGAGTATGTAGAAGAAGATTATGGTGGACGTGGGGGGTTTGGAAGGCCTAGCCCCAAGAGGAGCAATAGAGCAACTCAGGATTATGAATCGTACAGCGATGATGACCATGACGATGGTGATGGTGATGATAGTAATGATGATGCAAGCGCGGACATGGAGGAAGAAAGAGCTGCTCAGGTTTCGAGCAAGAGAAGAAAGAATAAAGGCAAAAAGAAGCAGGGTTCGCTATGGGGAGGACGCAACGATGGGAGTGCGGCGAGTAAGAGTGAACGTTTTCATTCTACTCCATCGGACACTTCAGCAGGTGCTAAATTTGCTAGTGCTAAAAAGCAATTTCAGTTCTTTGGTAGAGGAAAGCAAACATTGGTGCTGGAAGTGTCTAGGTTACATGATCAAGTGGAAAATCTCACGAAACACGCTGTGACAGCCGATAACACGCGTCAACAGTTAGAAAGCGACTGTGATACCGCCGTGCAGCAGGTAAGATGAATGTTCCATTAATGTTGATGTTGCCTCTTGATGAATTTTGTGGACTGATATAAAATCACGATATCTTTTGCAACAGTTGCACGAGGCACGCAAAGGCCTTGACGAAGTCAACAAGACAAACACATACCTCAAGAATCAACTCGCCGACAACAAAAAATTAATGGAGAGAGCAGTGAACGGCGAAAGGCAGAAGACTAACATAGAACTTGCTCATCTGCGAGAACAAATGGTTGAAATTCTAGATAGGGAACGTAGAATTATGAGAGCACAATTATCTAAGCAATCCGCGGAAGTTAGGTCCTTGATTGCCGATACCGTCAGAAATGAGGATGAATATGATTATGTGGAGGTCGAGGAAGATTACGATACGGATGACAATGAGGATAATTAGGGTGTAGGGGTGCATTTTACTTTTTCAACTTGAATAAATCCAAATCGAGGTAACTAAATAGGGGAATAGAGATGGTTTATTCTGTGAGGCAGATAAGAATGATATTATATCAATGCTTCGTGATGTAGTAGCAATAGATCGTACGAAATCTGAGAGTACGCGAGTGTGCACTTCTTGCTGTCGTAGTTAGAACACATGCAGCATTAGAAGTAGTGATCGTTTTTTCATCATGAGCTCGCCGCGTTTGATCTATTGATTACGTGCTTATAAAGAAATAGACATTTTTTTCCACTTTGAAGTAGATCCCAGTTCCCACTCTGAGTTTCAATAAGGTGATCATTAAGTGTTCGAGTGGATGGACAGTCCTTGGACAACATTAGTGAAGCATTTGATGATAATATTATCATTATACTCCATTATATCATTTTTATAGAATCTAAATTGTAACCGTTACTTTCGTAGAGTGGCATCAAACATCAAACATCAAGCATCAAAGATCCAGGGAGGGCGCTACTTACCACCTACTTAGATCCTATTCAATCGACAGGAAAGAGCCAACTCTGGCCATGTCTTACAAGGACTTCGGGGATTTGGCATTTTTTGATGGAACAGCAAGCAAAAGCTATTTTGAATACGAATTCGTCATTCCCAAGGACATTTATGAAGCCCATTTATCATTATTTATATCAATGATGTTGCTTTTGGCAATTGGTCACAGGATACCTTACAAATTTTAAAATTTATTAGTTGAAAGTTAGCTCAATCGGATGAATAAAGCTTTTGGACGGACGCTACTAAAACATTCTATACACTTATTTATTCAGTGGTACAACGATCATTATTATTTGTTGTCATTTATAATACCATACACACCGACCGATTCTTGCAAATAATTATCTTTTCATAAAGTCGAACCATTGGCTGTATTATCGAAATTCGAAATGTCAGCTCCTCCGAATTCCCCGCCTACTTTTCATGATGAGCAGCTGCCTGTTGTTGTAGCGACAATAACATCCTCTGGGGGCGATTTTCAATGCTGCCTCTGTCTCCATATTGGTTCTGACTCCAATTTACGAGCAGAATGTTTTCACCGATTCTGTAGAACCTGTTTTAATATCGGAGAAACTGTTCGTGAATTAAATCTAGATAAATGTCCAGCGTGTCTGAAGGATCTAGACGAAACGGTAAGTCCTCGTCTACCATGCTGCTGAATGTTGGCTACTAATGGTCTTCGTTGATGACCTGCTGGCAGCTAGCAGCATGCCAGCAGATCAATCAAATTATTAGTAGAATCAACAATTCGAATGAAGTTCAATTTCACACCAACAAATTCTTTATCTGACAAACACATTTGCTGCTTTCGGATAGATATCAGAAGTTTTAGGGACGTGCAGCACATCAGTGTGGCAGCTTATCATGAACAAAGCAAATGTTAATACTGACGAAGTAGTAAGCGTTGTTGCTGAACACCACCATATGAAGGAAAATACTAAAAATACAAAAGCGAAGGAAACAGAGATGGCGCCAGCTAATAGCTCAGTAATGAAAAGGAAGATACACAAACGAGTTTCCTTTGACAACCGACGAGTACAGCTCCTAGAGTTCAAAGAAGAGTTTGGGCATTGCAATGTGCCCCAAAGATATGGTGCGAATCCTACATTGGGAAGATGGTGCAGTAACATGAGAAGTGCACACAAAATAAAGCGGCGAGAGAACAAGCAAGGAACGAGTAGTGGTCTTTCGAAACATCATATAGAGCAGCTAGAAGCGATGGGCTTCAAGTGGAAAGGTGTTGATCACGACCTTGGATTTGATAAACGTTGTCATGAAATCGAGGTATTTAAGAGCAAGTTTGGACATTGCAATGTTCCCAAAAATTATTCTGATAATCCTTCACTTGGAGGGTGGTGCAATGATATAAAAGTTGCTTATAAAAAGTTACAGAACGGAGACAAATCAGCTCGTAGAATCTCTCCAAGTCGGATTGATCAACTTGCAGATATTGGGTTTGAGTGGCCACAGTAGAGAAGATAAGCAGCAGTGGGTAATGCACAAAAATGGGAATTGGGATCTTAGCGATTACACTCCCAAAGTTTCAACTCGGCTTGGCTTTACCACATTCGGGACGATAGTCCAAAAGAGCCAAATGTGAGGGCAGCGTGTCACTCTAGTCATCAAATTCATTTCCTCCACGCACTTTTGAATGACAATCTATTTTAGTCGGTAATTCAAATAACTTGTGAAGCTTTTTTTCTCTATTTTACGCCCCTGCCTGTATCACGTCATCTTGTCATACCCGTTCTTTACTTTCCTTCATAGTTTGGATGCACAGCAATCTTTCTCTCACGCTCGCCAATGCCTTCGTTTGCGGCTTCGCCTCCAATATAGATAAGTGTGTGCTCTTTTGTCAAAAGCCGGCGAATTACCAAGTCTACAAGCTTCGTCATTCTCTTGAATTCTTCCATGGAGTCCCCCAACTCCTTCTCAATCTGTTCGAGATACCAGTCTGCAACTTCAGCCCAAGTCAAATATTTGGTCTCCCCCTCTTTTTCATCTTCTTTGTCCCTGAGATATGTTGAAATGGCGCTGGATATGGCATTGAATTGCTCAAAGGTAATTTGAGTCTTTTTCTTTTTTGACTGCGATTTCTTTCTTCGCTTAGTTGGTGGTTCGCTCGCCTCTTGTTGATCAACTCTGACATTGGCGCTGTCATCAACGCTATCTACAAGTGTCTCACTATATGTTTCGGTTTCTGTCCGTTCCTTTACTTCGGGGTTGTACTCGCCGGTATGAGCCACTTTACCCCCAGATCCATTCTCGTTACCGTCATCGTCGTCATCTTCGTCCCCAGAATCTTGTCCATCCTTACCAGTTTCTTCAACCTCATCATCAAAGGTAACATCTTCAGTCTCTACATGAATAATACTCTTTCTCAAGAGACGAAAGGCTTCTCTCACATAGGTTGGCCGCACAATATCATCACAGTGCAATCTTGCCAAAGCTTCCGATAAACGGATCATGGACTCCAACTGTCGAACTGTGATACGGTAAGCAGTTCGGCTGCGACCAAGAGTGTCTCCCTGACGAAGTTTCCTATAGCAATCCACCATGACTCGTTGGCTCTCAGCGGTAATTTTTGGATGCAGAGTTCTAGCAAATCGAACATACCTCTGAATTTGTTCCATTGTAAAGGGAACATCGACTGCTTGTTCTTCGCACCGGTGTACATCTAAAATATGCTTAGCCACATTATAATCCGTCAACTCATCACATTCATCCAACACAACAAAGAATAGATCGAAACGACTAAGGATTGGAGCCGAGAGAGCAACATTTGCCTTTAATGTTTTTGTACGATCGTATCTTCCATAAATAGGATTTGCAGCTGCAAGAATTGATGCACGGGCATTAAGAGTCGCTTGAATTCCTGCTTTGGTAATGGAAATGGTCTGCTGTTCCATGGCTTCGTGAATGGCAACTTGATCAGTTGGATCCATTTTATCAAATTCGTCAATACAACAAATGCCGTTGTCTGCCAACATCAGAGCCCCCGCCTCGATACAATATTCCCCTGTATCCTGGTCTCTCTGAACAGCTGCAGTCAAACCTGCTGCAGAAGAAGCTTTACCAGATGTGTAAACCGATCGACCAGGGAGAAATCTATGCACGTACTTGAGAAATTGTGATTTCGCTACGGATGGATCTCCAACGATGCAAACATTGATATCTCCACGAAGACGAGTTCTATCTTTGGTAGTTTTATGCACTCCGCCCAAGAGTTGCAGCAAAACTCCACGCTTCACTTCCAAATGTCCAAACGTGGTCGGACAAATGGATTCCACCATTCTAGAATAAAGATTAGGCGTCTGTTTCATTTTCCTTATTTCATTTTTTTCCTCGTCGCTCATTTCCATGGCAACCTCCTGTGTTGTCTTTGTCCCCTCCTCCATACCATCATTTGCTCCTCCGCCGCCATACAGGAAATTCGCCATGGCAACTGCAGAATAATTTGCTGATTGGTTCCTATACCTCTCTAAGGCATCTACGGGCATGACACTGGTAGCCACAAAACAAGTCTTATACGTCAACTCCCTCACGCCCAACGCCTTGAGACCCCTAACACCACCTCCGCCCCCATTCCCATCATCCTTATTCCTCAAATTTTTACTACTTTGCGGTGCCTCCCCTGCCCTAGCTAAAGCACTGGCATCAGGAATGACCACCAAACTCCCGACAAACACAACTGAATCACCCGCTTTGCACCGTTCTACCATTTCATTCCTCACAATGACATCCATGGACCTCGGCATACACCCCGCGGGCACATCTGATGAATTCTCCTGAACCCTCAATTTCTGCCAATCTGTGAATGAACTCAATGGCAAATCCAACAAGAATTCTCGCTTATTATCACATCGCGGGTTCCGACACAGGACCGGCCGCGTATAATGATACTGCTGGGCAATATTTTCCGCCAACAATCCACATTTCTGACAGCGAAAGGATCCAACTAATAATTCCGGTCTAACATCCGAAGTCCTCGTGACTGTCCCCGAAACAGAAGTCAGCTGTCCTATCGTTTCCGTCCTTAATTTTCTCATGGATAGCAATGTAGGCAGATTATGCATGGCGCAAAAGTATTTATTTTTCTGCATTGCATCAAGGCCTTTGAGCTCTGGGTGCAGATCGTGCAAGAAAGCTTGGATCGCATGACGCAGAAAGGGTTCGAATCTAATGTAGTCCGTGACGAGCGCTTCTGCGAGGTCGGTATTGAAGGTGTTGATGTGTTGATAGTCGCAAAAGAGTGTGGTGGAGAAGGATGAGTTGGAGGAATCGGAGTTATTGGGTGAATTGGAATTATCATCGTCGTCGTCTTCAGTATCGTCGTTGAGTTGGATCTTTGCCATTCGTTCTGCTTGCAGGAGGTAGGGATAAAACTTCTTGATGTCACCATTCGCGTCGTCAATGTCATCGGGATCGATTTCATCTTGATTGGATTCTTGGTTGGATTCGATTGGTTCCCAGCTGCGAAAATTGAAAAAAGAAAGAAAGGGGATATCAATAAATACTCAAGAGAAAGGAAGATATGGTTGATGGCTGTTGGGTCCTACTGCATGCAGTATATCGAAAGCTTTGAACGTGGGCACTTTGTTGAACTTACAATCCAAATAGGAATTCAATGAACATGGCTTGGACTTCTGCTCCGGGTCCGTCCACATTCTGTAAATCACCGCCTTGCATCGCTTCCTCTGCTGCTTCGTTTGCTCTCGTTCCTCCTCGATTAGAATTACGAATTGGTAGATTTGGATTAGTGTTCGTCGGTTCGATATCAGGAAGAGCGGATACTTCTGCAATTGCTGCTGCTCGTTGTCCTCCTTCATCAGCATTATTATTATTATCTCGTCGTTCTTGGTCATTGCTCTGGTCGTCGTCTGAAGTCATTTCGATATCACTATTGATGGCATTCGTGTTCGCAGTAGTTGGTTCTTCCATGATGTGGTGAGTGTGTATCTCGTGTATCCTATCTATAGAAGAGGTCACCAGTGGAACGGCTATTGCTTTATCTGTCTAATGAAAAGGATGATGGTATGTTGTATGTTTCATGTTTCATTTTTGGTCTTGTGTGTTGAAAATGCCAATGATTGTGTCCCTTTGTGTGTAAAATTTTACACTTGTGGCGGGCTTTAGGCCATTCTGCTCATTTTTTACTTTTTAAAGAATTGCCAGAGAATTTCAAGCTGCTGCAAGATTCAATTAGTTCTTTCTTGTGCAGTGTTTGTGATAGTAATGTATGTGCAGTACATGGTCTATGCAATGTTGAGTCATCCTTCGATATTCCTAACATTAGCTGCAGCACACCATCAAGACTTGGAACCACATAGGAAGGAGGACGTGATAATAGACGCAACGCTCACAAAGTAATGACTCAAGGGACGAAGATGAGCAGTTAAATAATAGAATGATAGGGATTATTTATATAAATCTTCCTATCTGATGCTCAATGTTTGGATTTTTGGAAAGCCAAATTCACTAATCAAACATTTTGTCCACGTTTACGTCGTTCACGATGCCAATATCAAGATCGTTCAACATTCCTTTCAAATAAGCGTCCAGATTAGCAAAGTCATGTTCACTGTCTTCACCGTCATCAACCAAATCAAAGAAACGACTACGTCTGGACCCATTATTTCGTGTTGTCATAATGTCACTAGAGCCCAAATCAGTCAAGTTTTGATGAGGAGCAATGGTGGGTGCTGAAATTGCGGGAGGAGCGTTGTCTACGACACCATTTTGGAACCCATCATTGCTCGAACTGGCAGACAACGAGCGTACAATATTGGATTCAGCTTGGTCGCTTACTGGAAAGTGGTTTCTACCACTATCATTTTGTAGAATGAGCATGATGCTACCGTTCTTCGAGGATACAGCCTGGCCATTTGCATCTTTCTGGAAAATATGCTGGCCTGGATGCAATGTCTCAAAACGACAGATGAATCTTTTGTGGGATAGGAGCAGTCTCGAATCTAGCGACTTCAAATCAGGCGCATTCGGTGACACTGTAAGGTCCCGGAATGCTTGCATTGGAAGAAATAATGCAAATGAAAGAGGAATTCCTTTGCCCTCAGTGCTTTCAAGAATATCTAGAATGCGTTTCGTCAAGAATGATGCAGTTGTGCTATCAAGTGGAGGTAAGACCGCAACAGAGCCACCTTCTTTGCAAAGGATTTCTTCAAGTGAGTGATTCTCTTCAGTAAAGGGTCTATATCCACCAAATAAACAATCAACGTCAGGAAAGATTCCACAGAAGCTATTGTTGCGAAAGACTGAAAACGGATCTGTCCATAGTTCTAGAGAGACCTTCAATTCTCTCCGTAGCGCAGCAAGTGCTGTGGTTGGAAGCTGACAATCCAAATCACTTCCAGATAGTATCATTTTGAATGTATCATATCTCATTTTTAATGCAAATACTGAGGTTAGGAATGACGTTGCCGGCCCGACAAAACGATGCCGAAGCATTTGAAAAGATTCAAATGATAAATTGACCTTTGAGTGAAAATTAGAATCGATACCAATCATGCAATCTCCATTACTCGCAACAAACTCGCTAGCAATCATGTTGAGAGCAGAATCTGACGTGGTCCCCATCAAGGCATAAAAGCTCTTGCGAAATTCAGCAACATCACTAGCCAAAGACAAACAAAGCTCGGCAAGAAACGATCCTGCCTCTTTCAGCGATTCAATGTTGCTGGCAACTCCGCTGGAAGCTTTGTGACTCTCAGCAATGAGTTGACGCTGAATAAATACAACTAACATATCCTTATCCGTCCAACTTGGAATAAGAGGATCCAAAAAAGGACTGGAATCATACGAAGCACGAACTATCCATTTGTAAATGATTGCTTGCACAACATGTGCATTGATTGATGCCAACAGAGGATTCGCAGAATTAGTGCTTCGCAAAAGTTCAATAACCTTCTTATAGCGGAGAAGAGCAACAGGAGCAGGCTCGACTGAATGTTGATTAGACGCACTATGGCTGACACCTTCAAAAATGTCGGCCGTTTCAGTTGACTTTGGTACATCATTGCTCACTCTACTCGAAGTCGAATCGTCATATCCTAAGAAGCCATCAACACCATTTGCCATATTCTCAAGCTCATCTTCAACATTTGCTTTCATAGTATTGTCAGCATTAATAGAATTTTGCAGAGAAACATTTGAGGAACGGCTTGCTTCCGACGATTGGTCATTACCAATCTCCCAACCCCTTTCACTACCATTTTGGGACATTAATGCACTCGCCGCATCTTGCTCAGCAATCTTCTTCGCTGCACGTTTTTTTGTCTTCTTTTCTTGTTCCAAACACTTCTTCTCCTCATTCTCCTTTTGGCGCGTCTCAAGTTCAATACGCTTCTTTTCATTCCGCCGAGCTGTGGTCTTCTCTTGTCGATCCGCAGCCTCTCTCATCTCTAGTAGTTCTTTCTGCTTCTTGGCTTTGGCTTCCCTAACTTCCCTGTCTTTCCCTTCCTTGATTCGCCTCGTCTCAGCGAGCTCTCCTGCTTCCTTCTCTTTTCGTACCTTCTCCTGTTCTTGCTTTTGGTGCCTTTCTCGCTCTTTTTTCTTTTTCTTCTTGTTGCATTTTGATACTGCCGAGGCTTCGTCTTGCTGTGCTTTGGCATCTTCTTGCTCCAATTCCAGTAACAACGCGTCAGCAGCTGCTTTGGCTTTGTTCTCAGCATTTGCCGACTTTTCTCCCTTCTTCTGCTTTTTATTGCTGTCATCAGCATCATGATGTAATGCTGAATTCTCCTGATCACTATCATCATCCCAGGATGCCCCTTCCTCTTTCTGCTGTTTCTTAATGTGTAGATTGATGAGCAAACGAGCTCGTTGAACCTTTTTCCTATCACGAGAGCAGCGTGGGATGCTAGCTTTGTATTCAGTAACCATTCTAGCCGCGGCATCAAGATAGTTCTGCTGTACTAATAGTGACAATGCCGTATCACCCTTCTTTGTGGTGACGGTGTGATCGGCACCATGCATTAGTAATAACCAGACAGTGCGCGGAAGCCCGGCAGTGGCTGCCTGTAACAAGGCGCTCAAAGTAGGATCTTCTTCTTCTGTTGGTGCGCCCTGCTTCAACAGCAACTCTACGACATCATCATGACCTTTGTACGCTGCGATGCTTAAGGGCGACCAACCAGTATCCGTGCACCTACAAGGATCTGCGCCTGCGCCAAGAAGTGCTTCAACGGCAGCAGTTTGGCCATGATTTGCAGCTGTGAACAGTGGTGTTTCTCCCTTCTTATTCAAAGCATGCACATCGGCTCCTTTATCAAGAAGGCGTTTCACTGCAGAGAGGCGTCCCTCTTTATCACCTGCACAATCTTGGTTTTTATCAATCATGGTTGTGTTGAAAAACATAGAAAACAAGAGATTGGCAATGTAATTGTGGCCGTGCAAAAGACATAAATAATCAGCAAAGCAATATGCAGCAGTGTTGAAGCAGTGGTGTATGTTTACTGGTTTGTATGTTGTATGTTGTATCAAACCTTGTCAATCAAAGGCTAGGCGAGGTTTGATTGCAAACAAGGAGCAATTCTGTTTTCTGTTGCATTGTCACGAATGATGTCTATGTTGGACCCTCGTTGGACTCCTTACTCAGATACTTGTATCAAAGTTTTGAGAAAAGAAGATAGTTGACACGGTGGCCGAGTGGTTAAGGCGATGGATTGCTAATCCATTACTCTTTGAGTGCGAGAGTTCGAATCCCTCCCGTGTCGGAAATTTTGGACTTTGTATTCTCGTTTTCTTCTCTATCTGTTGCATCAAAGTAGTACAATGAACCAAGCGAATGAACAATGAAGTATTACGCACAGCTACTTACAGTAGCTAACATGTTGAAGGAAAAGGAAACACTTTATTGATTAATCTGTGTTAGGTAAATAAATACCTATGTATGGACAATTTCATTTGGAACAAAACAAAAACGAATGAGAACTTTTTCCAGCCCATTCATTTTTTCTTCTTTCTGCCAAAACAAATTTGACATTAAAAAACAGTATTTTCAACACATACGACCAGTTCAATAGGTATCAGTCATACATCAGATCAACAGTCAATTCAGGTCTCAACAGGAGAGGATCACTGCTGCTGAAACTCCACCTCAAAATGGTCCGAATGTATCTGTCAGTCCTTCAAATAATCCTCTTCACTCAGGGATCCTTAGCATTCACTCCCATCCAAGCCCTATCCAAATTCCAACCCCCCTCCTCTCTCTCCTCAACCTCATCCTCATCCTCATCTTCCAAAGAACAATCTGTCAACTATAAAACATTTGGCGATGCAACCCTCTCCACCGAAACGTTCTCGGAACATTTCCCTTCCATGCCAAAATGGCTCACCGATCGTGCCACGGAATGCGGATGGGCGCACCCTACCATCATCCAGGACAGAGCCATCTCCTCCATCTTGGAGGGCAACGATGTCATCATCCAATCGCAGACTGGTTCGGGCAAGACCCTTGCCTACATCCTTCCCTTACTATCGAAAATCGATCCCAATCGCTCGTCGATCCAGGCAGTCATCATTGTCCCAACGAGGGAATTAGGCGTTCAAGTGGCTAGAGTCACAAGACGTTTGGCAGCTGCTTCGTCAGAGGAATATACGAAGAAAATTATGTTGATGAGCGTTTTACAGGGGAGCGGGAATAAGAGGCAGAGGGCATGGGCGAGAGCTGATCCACCACATATTATCATTGGAACACCGAGGGAAATGGCGGAAATGTTCAAGAAAGGTGGGATGAAGTATCATGCTGTCAAATATGTTGTGGTGGACGAAGTGGATAGCTGTCTCTTGAACAATGCTGGAACGATCGTTGCTAGTGATAAAAAGAAATCTCTCAACTTATCAGGGAGCGGACCGCTGCATGAATTGTTATCAAGGTACCTGTCCCCAACGTTTGTTGAAGCGGAGGAGGAAGGACAGTCCCTGTTGGAGGGGAGTGCGAATGGGAGCATGAATGGAGATACGAGGGTGATCAGTCATGGGACGGATCGGCAGACAGTTTTTGTTTCAGCGACTATTCCCCAGCACAATCACTTTTTAAAACAGTGCATTCAGAACCAGTGGATGACGAGGAAGCCCGAATTCATATGTGCGTCGCCTGGAGAATTGATTCCTCCCACTTTGGGACATGTTTATTTAGTCTGCAAAGGGATGGATCAGAAGATGGCTGGATTGGTGAGGATGATTCATAAGGAAATGGATAAAATGGATGCAAAGGGGAAGCAGATGGAAGTCAGGGTGCTGGTCTTTAGTGAACCCAAACGACCGCTGGAAAAAATGAGCAAGATTCTGGAAAAGGAGTTGGGAAAGAGATTGAATGGGGTTTTTGATGTTAAAGCTACGGTGTTGAGATATGAAGATTCTACTACGACAAGGGTGGCGGCAATGGAAGAATTTCGTGGAACAGATACATATCTCGGTGGACGAATCATGGATGATGATGATGATAATGTGGACGATGATGATGTGGACGGTGCTGATGATATGAAGGCATCAAAAGAGGTCATTACAACGGTAGGTGATGAGCCGTCATCATCGAATGATGCAAAACGAAGCTTGCGCATTCTGCTCTCTACAGATCTGGCTGCTCGTGGTTTGGACATTGCTGAAATTACGCATGTCATCAATTATGATCTTCCCCATGAAGGAGATACCTACGTGCACAGAGGAGGACGCGCCGGACGGCTCGGAAGGAAAGGATTGGTCATGTCTATTATTACGAACGAAGAAGAATTTGTTTTGGAAAGATTGGCGAATAAGTTGGGTTTGAATCTGAAATGTATTGCGAGACAACAGGCGCCATCAAAACGGTAGTGATGTGCATGGTGTCCTGTTCTGATTGGAAAAACATTAAATTCGTCACTGTCGTGTTCCTTATATGAATTATGTATTCGACAAGGTGTTTACCACCATGCGTTGCATTAATAAAGTAATATTAGTACTATGAAGAACAATCTTTGCAATGCCTCTTTCGATTATACCACAAGACATATTGATCACTACTGATGGGTCAGACAGGGCAGAGAACATCTCAATTCAATTCGAATAATGCGGAGCGAAAGACTAGAACGGCAAGCATCCAAAATGAAGCAATAAGGGAGTTCGAGACAAAGCAGTCTTTCAGTTGCAAAAGCAGAACGGAGATGAGGGTACTCCTGCAATGCAGAAAGTGCTTCATTCCCGACATCGATGGGTACCCGACAAAATTCCTGTGAGAACTCTCATCATCAATTCATCTTTTTGAGTTGAAGTGAAGCAACTTCTAACTTCTAAATCAACGTGTATTTCAACAATGATTATATTAAATAAAATCGGTCTCTGGGGACGAAAAACGAAAGACTTAATATTTATTAAAAACCACTCAGGTAAACCAGTTCACATCGACCGCAACAGACAACCAAATAATATATATCGCTCACACAAGGAATGCACAACAACGTCAGCGCCACACGGAAAAGGATCTATGCTTCATTATCATCCTTAAAACTACCCTCGGGGACTTCCACATCCTTTGCACCTTCAGCATCAGGTGTCTCCTTTTTCTCAACTACTTCAAGAACGGTAGGATCAGGAATACCAAAGAAGTAATTTAAAGGAAAAGCGACGGCTCTGATCACAAGCCAAGAACCAATTCCTGCAATAAGTCCATATGCGATGGAGTAGGTCAAGGGCATGACAATAACGGTGACAAAGGCACAAAATGCATGAGCAGGATTATCCCACTTGACATCTGCAAGAGAACGGCACATGAGAGCTCCAACAATAATGAGAGAACCACCAGTAGCCCAGGCTGGGACAGAGGATAAGATTGGCGCAAAGAAGATCGAAAGGAAGAAGAAGAAAGCGACGAACACTGATGTGAGTCCAGTGCGACTTCCAGCTTCTACTCCTGCAGCACTTTCAATGTAGGCAGTGAGAGGAGACATTCCAAAGAAAGACCCGATAACGGTGGCAAGGGCATCAGTTGAGAATGCTGCCCTGCTTTTGGGGAAATCTCCGTTCTCATCGACGAGACCCATGGATGAAACAATTGCTAGCATCGTTCCTGAGGTATCGAGAAAGTCAACGTACAACAATGTGATGAGAGCAACTGCGTAGTCAGATCCACTGGCCTCAGAAAAATCCCATTTGGCAGTGACCTTAGATAGACTCTCAACAGCAACCACTTCCTTAAAATACTCGAACCGAGCATTTCCAAGCGAATCATCAGTAAAGTAACTAACGGCAGTTCCTCTGAACCAGGAAATGACTGTTACAAATCCAATTCCAATGATGAAACTGGAGTTAAATTTGTAAGCAAGAAGAATGACCATGACGAGCATTCCAGCGATACCAATCCAAGCTGTAGGACTCTCCATTTGTCCCCCAAGACTGTCGCAAGTGTAATTATCACTGGTTAAACAGTTTGCAGAATCCGCCTGACAAGCAGCATCAAATGCAACCAATGGAGTGCGGCGATCAGGAGAACAACCTAGATATTGAGAGTGATGCATGATACAGTTTCGTCAAAGTTAGCTCATTGTTATAGCAGTTGCTCATGTAAGGACATCTACCGAAGTTCTACACTGCTTCTCAAACTTACCTCCAAGAGTGACAGCTGTAGCAATGTCACCAACCACGATACCAAGTCCCTCAGCAGACTGTAATCCTAAATGAGCCAGAAATGCACCGATCGCAGCAGGAGTAGCAAGTCTGACAGGCTCAGGGATGAAAGTCTTGATGATCCAATATCTCGCTCCAGTAACCGCAAGAATAAAGAAAACGATTCCCTCAATGAGAACAGCCGATAAGGCAGCACCATATGAAACATTACCAAATCCACGGAATCCCACAACATTGTAGGTGAAGAACGCATTCATTCCCATTCCACAACTGAGAGCAATTGGCAAGTTTGCCCAAAGACCCATGATCAAACATGCAATGCACGAGGTCAAGGCAGTCGCGACTACCATCTGTCTCTTGGTTTCCTCAAGGCATATTTCATACTCCGGAGAGAATGGACCACCCTCACCATAATCGCAGCCTCCACCTGAATCGGATAGGATACGAGGATTTACTGCAAGGATATAGGCCATGGTCAAGAAAGTTGCTATGGCACCTCTGAACTCAGTCAACACGGTTGTACCACGAGCTTTAGAAACATCATGAATGAGCAGATAAGTAGATATGCAGATGGATGGAGAGGGTGAGTATTTCGTAGATGCATCAGATGAAGAGTGTTAAAAAGTGTTCGACGACAGAAGAAACGAAGGACAACAACAAGGCCCTGGACCTATTCTTCATTTTCTTTATTGGATTGAACAAGATACTCTGTCGTACTCCTGCTGACCGAATGGAACAGTTGTAATTCAATTCATTCAATAATGATGTGCACCCGTACCTGTCAACTCGAAGTAGTCATCAATCTTCTGCATTACCATTATTGCAAATTCTGTTTTTAATACTGATATCTGTTGCAGTGCACAATTTATAAATATAATTAAATCTTTGCTTCAATCACAGATCACCACCTCCGAAAAATCGAAAGAAGAAAGGTGAGTGGTGAGTACCAATCTTACAGGAATTTGCACGTAAATCCGCTGGCATGTATAAAATCCCGTCCGAATGGGAGAAGTATTGACAAGTTCCGTTCAGTCAAATTTCAATGCAATGTGTCGGTAAACGCAATCTGATTGGCTCATCGATGTCAATAAGAGCCTTGCCTCCATCTGTAATCTGATTGGCTCAAAAATGTCGTATACCCTATTTTGGGGTGGTTTTGCCTCCTTATCTCGACAAGTGCTCCACTTCCACTAAGTTGTGAATGCAATAATTATGTTAATATGTAAAAGTCTATTGAACGGTTATCTTAGGTTTTGGCCTACACCTCGGGAATACCAAACCTGGCATTTTTGAAAGTGCCTCTTGCGCGAGCTAAACAGGGGACCTCTACCCGACACAGATAAGAAAGAAGCCAGACCAAACCCCCCCGAGCCAGACCAACCCCCCCCTCGAAGCCCAACCCCCGAAAGACGTCCCCTTGAATACTTTTTGTAACTATCCTTACATTAGCACTCGTTTTCTTCATGTGATTCTTTTATTTAGCATTTCATCTAATCATTTCTTCACGTTATTAAATAATTGCTCCTCTCTAGTACCACTAGAGTCTACAAATATCAGAGATGACACACCACACACCAACAACATGACTTAAATCTAAAATGATTAATCATTGAGTACCGTTTCTTCATTTATGTATGATAACCTGATGTAGGTAATACGATCGTAGTGGCTTTTGAGCGCTCCCGGCTCCACGGCAAAAATTTGTCATTTGTGGATTTCTGACCAAAAAGAGCCAAAAAGCCAAACTTTGTGCAAGAACTCGTGCAAAAGTGCTAATACGAAGTGTGCATTCTTCTTTCCTCTCCTTTGAACAATAATTCTAGAATTGGAACAATAGCGGGGTCATCTTTCTTCCCACGATCAGCAAACCTTCTTCAGTCTGCTAGCAGCAGGTAGCAGGTGATACCAACGCTGCTATAGCTCAGAAGGAGATTAACAAAAGCAAAAGCAAAATGGATGAACGACATTCATTCCGCATCAGCCTATCAAATAAATCATATTTTGCAGTAACCCTCGCAGCAATGCTATTATTGTCAATGATACATATCAAGAATGCTGAAATTAAATATTTTGCTAGTAATAGGGAGGAGATCCAGCTCGGCGGCATCGTTGACAAAGGTCCTGTCGCACAATCAGAAGAATCTAATCCTCCTCGTCTCTGCAGAATTGATGAAATTGTGCCAGGAAAATGGATCAATGCAACCTACAGTCATGCACCATATGTACCAATGCGTGGAGAAGTGCAGCAAAAAACATGTTCAGACTTTGATCCCAATGCTGACATCTGGCAAACTTGGGAGTGGATGCCACATGCAGTTACATCAAATGACTGTTTATTTTCCTCCAATTTCGACAAAGACCAATATTGTGCTCTTACAAGCAATAAAACTGTTGCCATCATTGGGGATTCTATAAGCTTCGACCACTACTTATCGCTTACACATTTGCTTGGATTGCCAAAAGCTTTACCAAAAGCTAGAAACAAATTTCCACAAGTTATCAGCGAACCTTGCAATGGAACATCAAAGCTCATTGGGCAACGCGACTTCCTTTTAACTAAAGTTGGTGATGTTATTCAGACACATTCACCTGATGTGATCATTCTCAATAGAGGTGCTCACTACACTACCGATGATGCACTACAACAGCATTTTAACCATACTCTCATTCGACAACTTGAGACATGGCAAGCTGAGTGCATTGATAAATCTAGTAAACAATGCCTCCTGATTTGGTGGACCACAGTACCAGGTCATCCAAACTTTGACCAATACACACATCCTGCGGAGTCAATTACAGAAATGGAGTATGCGATCAAGAATCATTCTAATGCAGTGGGGTATAATTGGGACAAGTTTCAGCACCAAAACAAATTGGTGCTAGATTTGCTTGCGCGTAGTTCTTTGGATTTTGAAATTATGGATGCCTATGATATAAATATTCTACGTCCAGATGCACACGCGGGTGGATCTGACTGTCTACACTCTTGCCTTCCTGGCGATGACATTTACAGCTATATCACACAACATATGCTACAACTCAAGT
>Ga0306864_1000373_pt1 | contig 21308 bp, 11 predicted proteins | sample AntRauTorckE5430_FD_190448 | JGI IMG/M metagenome (GOLD analysis project Ga0306864, IMG submission 190448) | Saline lake microbial communities from Rauer Islands, Antarctica - Metagenome Torckler E5 #430 (v2) (version 2) | ecosystem: Environmental > Aquatic > Non-marine Saline and Alkaline >...
TAATCGTCAAGAGAATGAGATCCAAAGAGATCGATCTGAGTTGGAGATTAGCAAGCAGAGACAGGCGCAGCTGGAGCAAAGATTGAATGATATGGAGAGGAATCAGGCAATTCAAAATGCCAACGTCCACTCTGCTATAACGAAGTAGATGTTACAATTATTAAAACGGAAGAGTGACAATCATTTCTTGGGTTATATATCTTTCGTTTCCTGATGGTCGGGCTGTGGTGGGGCTTGGGTTGTCTTGTATTGGTAATTAGCTCGGATGGAGTAGATATTTTAACCTATCAATCATACATAATGAATAGTAGAAAAAAACTTTTTATATTCGGATCGTTATATCACAACTCATATATATTTTTGATATAAGCTACCCTGACACTGGACTTCTAGCACTATTATGTCGTGAATCAAGTAACCATTACTAAGAGAAGTGTTGGTTTTGAGAAATCTAAAATTCGCAACATCTTTTATTGAATTTCCGATACTAATCCCTGCATTGTATCACAGAGGCATCTTGATAATTGAACTTGGTTGAACATTGGGATAATATGCATTATCATTGCGATCTTTTGCATGAAATAAATCTCATATTTTCTGAACTAATCCTGCATACTGTATGGGTCTGCCATCGTCAGATATTTTCTTCTTCATGTTGTGCACAAGAATGTTATGCTCTCGCTGCACCACCCATTATTGGCATCATATTAATCCTCAACTGCTCATCTCAAAACTCAAATCTAAAATCTAAACAAAAAGTGGCGGGTTATATAAGTTATAACATATGATCTAGCCAATTTAGCTATATAATATATTCGCACGCCCTCCTCGCTAACAACAACGACGGAAGCAAAGCAAACAGCCTCACTTCCACAACAAACACTACTTTTGTTTGCACTGTACACTACTGCACCCTTTCAATTTAGACTAATACCAAACTTGAATCATGTCAGTTGGCTGCTCTATATACTCGTTTTGTGGGCTTGCCTTTTGCGTAAGTGCATTCAAAGAATTGAATCAAGCGGTGTTCCTATGCTTGTTTCCGCCAATCCAACGCATTTATGTCCAACACAAAACCACTTCGGCGAAACCATTTTGACACTCCAAGATTCCAATCTCATCCTCATTTCATTATATCTAATCAAAACAGGGTTGGGTAGCCATATTGCTCACTAAGCAGCCATTTTTGATCAGCGGAATTGATGATTATGACAAGGCCAAGGACAATGCTCTTGGCGCTATGGGACTGTTCGCAGTTACTCTCGTCTACTCACTCTACAGGGTATACAACCCAATTCAAGAAAAGGAGGAGATGGAGGCGCAAGGAATGGAAGGATATCAGCTTAATACCGGCGCTACTTCTTATGGAACTCGCTAAACACTCTCCTTTTGTTTAGATAGTAATTACCGACGAAGCACTCTTGAACTCGATGATCATCGTAACGTATCAAAGCTAGTGCAAGAGGGGCGTACCAAGACAATGTTAAAATAGTGATGGGATATCCGTTACAATTTAAATTAACTTCGAAAATGTTGTAGAATGGAACAAATAGATTGTAATTGGAAAATGGATCTGGAGACGAAATAGAAGAGGCGAGAAACTACTGCCAGCCAAAACATCTCGGTATCTTATTTTTAGTTAATAGGTGCAAATCAAATAATATGATTACATTCTCCTCGACAGGTTGTAGGCGCACACAAATATATTCACTTCAAGGTCTGACCGCTCCGTACATTCAGAATATACAGCATTTGCATGGTAGTCAGTCAGTCATTCCATAGTTTGAGAACCAACAAAACGCTTTTAATGCAACTTCGATGAAAATTTAGCACCATCAAAAATCGAAACGCCGTTGTTTCAGTAGGTAGCGTACCCCAATTAAATTGTGAAAGGAGTCAGGGATTTCACCATCTTCAATCTATCTGTAAAGCCCATTTAAATTATTTCCCTCGAATCCGAATCCGAATCCATGATTAGGTTATCCGTGATAAGTGCCATATCCGACATCTCGAGCTCTGTACTAATTTCATAATCCGTCATACCCGGTGGTAGTATCGGGCTATAAGCAGGTCGATCAAGCCCTCGATCGTGATTATTCTGGGATACTGACTCATAGATGAGACAGGCCACGGAAGTTCCAAATATCACGATAAATAACCACATTGCACCAAACGCATTATCTTTGCATACTTCGATATCGTCAAGACCTGATAAGAAAAAGGGTTGTTTCGCAATCATTGCTCCGACCCAAAACTGTAGGAAAAATGAGTTAGTGATATAACCTGAGTACAAGACATAAGGTGCATAGCAAGCAATGCATTATGGGTTCGTTATGACATGGCCAGCTTCGTGCAGGGAGTACAATTCTGATAAAAGAAATTGATAATTGGAATGATCATTGTGGCTCCATCGACAAATGCGTAATCATAATTTCACCACCTGGATCTTGCCGAAGAAAAAGGTAAAGCATTCCGATAAACTTTTCCGTATTTTGTGCTATAATCCATTTACTTCCTTTCCCAAACACAAGGATGATTCATGTCAGACGTGTTCCACGAACTTACTTACCATGAATAATGCGCCAATAGCCGAGTAAGGAGCGCAAAATTTGGACAAAGGGCAAGCTATATCTTCCAATATATAATGGCCATATCTGTCGATAAATCTCCACAATCTCCACGATATCCGCAGAACCATTATCAAATATTTTAGTTCTTTTTGCTTGTCCGGTGAAGATTTCGGGGTAACGGATTTGCGCTTAAGGGGGGAGGGAATGTCTCCGTAACAGTATTAGAAAGAGAAATGTTACCTTTATTCTTTAACTATTGAATACTGACTACTAGAGTGACTAGTGACTACTGCCTGTGCCTATGAACTAGTAGCTAGTTGTATTAAGAAATAGAATGAAATGTCATGTAGGGTGGGGTCTGGTGGGTGGTGGGGTGTGAGTAGGGTTATTCTCGGAGCTTCTCAGACCTAGTTGTAAGTACTACGAATTGATGGTCAGTCCAAGGTCAGTCATTCTCTATCCTCAACGGATGGCAGATGACTATTTTCAAACAGAAATTCGCGCCCTTGGAAGACAAAGATCCATGAATGTTGTACATATTCATATCATGAGATACAAGATACAAGATACGAGATACAAGCGAGCAAGCTGGGTCTTCCTGCCTATTTCAATTTACGGAGGCTAGGGTGGTCGTGATCTCCACACAACAAAATCAAGAATTAAACATCAGATTTTTAGTAAGTTTCGATACGCAACGCCTGCAATTATTACTACACGCATCGAATGTGCAGAAATGTGACCAGCGATTGGACCAAAGTGGAATAGGAAGGATTGAAGAAAAGAGAGAATAGTGTGTCGTGGTGTTGGCGGCATACTACTCTAGTTGTACTACTAATACTACCTACTGTTGCTGTGATAATAAATAATAAATAAAAATAGTATCTTATTTGTTCGTATGCAATGAGAAGCCAACAAGAAGTGAAAGTAGGCAAAATCGAAATATTTAGTTATAAAAATAGCTATGAAGAAGAATCATCATCATCTCATAAACAAAACAAACAATACAAAATTACAAAAGACAACACGACACACGACGACGCCTGAAAGTAAGAAAACTGGAACACTGAAACCTTCATCAGTGCTCTCATCTTTCCCTAGTCTATTTCTTGTGCAACATCGATCCGTATTCAAAATGAGGTCAAAAAGTGATAGAGCCAAGTCAGTCAAAATAATCTCAAAAATGGTTCAAGAGAGACTTCAACAGCAACAGAAAAAAAAACTAAAGAACAAGTCCAATGCAACTGGTTTGTCAGCATCTACATCATCTTCGGTCTCCACGTCCTTGCCTCGTGAAGAGACTAACGCGACAAAAGAATCAAAAGCTATAGATGAAGAAAAAGAAATACATGATCCTTTTGGATTGCATATAACTCGATTACTGAATCAAGGCGCCTTTGCCAAGATTAACAAATCAAAAAAGAAAGACGAGGAAGAGAGGCAATCAAGTATATTCCCTCTCTTTAGTTCTTCCAACTATACAATAGTGAGGAACGGTGTCAATTATTCTTGGTCTTTCATCTATTTGTTATTCATAGAAAGTGGAAGTCTTCGAACTGAAGGAGAGAATACTGCTAGTAATGCAAACCCCACCTGGACTCATTCGATCGGCACCGCACTTGGGATATTGATTTTTGTTGTTATTCCAACAATGTCCATTGGCATTGCAATCATCATCTTGGCAATTATCAAATTATACCTTTTCCTCATACTCTCCATTGTGGCATTGTTCATTGATGTAAGAGATTTATACAGTGCCATGCCGAGATTTGTGCAAAAGGTGGTTGATAAAAGTATATATCTGTTGCAAGAGATCGATCGGAAAGTTCTATTTGCAGATCTACTCAAGGGGAGGGATCAATGGAATGAGAAAGAAGTAGATCGATATCTAGTGGATAGAACTGCACCCCAGGCTTTATGCATTGCACGAAATGCCGCTTTCGGTGGAGAATCAGATGCACTGTCGAAAGAAAAATCGTTTCAGAATGTGGATTGGAGTCATATACCCAATGCATTGGCTGATACGCCTATTAAAAATGGGGGTTTGCATTCCAAGACGGTAGATCATTTGGTAGCTGTCAATTTTGCCTATGCAATGATGCACGGAGATCATAAGTCTTTGCAGAAAAAGTGCAAGAAACAAATTAAGAAGCAGCAGAGACCTACAGGAAAGAGCGAGCGCGCTCCTAGTCAAGCAAATACGCACAGTATAGATTTGAGCATAAGTGATAGCGCTACTGATTGCGAAGATTTAGTCCCTACCAATTTCAGTGACTTGGTGAATGAACCGGGGGTGGAGACGATGGCGTTAAGGGAAGGCATCGAAACGATCAAATTGACTCCAATGAGGCCTCTGAGGCGGCAAAGGTCTAGAAGAACTAGTATGATGTCGTATGATGAAGTTGAGAATATCGATGATTATGACGCAACAGAGCGACCGAGAATACAATCCGAAGCTGATATGGATTTTTACGAACCAGGTGCTTCAGACGAAAATTCTCTTGATAATGCATCAAATGATGAGAATTCTCTTGACAAGAATAAAAAATGGCTCGATGTTGGCGCTCGTATTGGTATGCGACTCTTGAAATCCGAACACATACAAGATTTGATTGCCCAAAACCAGCTCGCGTCTGGTGCCTCGTTAGTGGATAGACCTCAAGAGTTCGAGGATGATCTCGAGTTTGCTGGTAGCATGGATGTTCGACACTTAGAAAGTCCCAAGAGCCAAATACCGAAACCTTTTCATACCATGTGGCAAAGCCAGGGATTTGATAGCACATCTGAAGGCTATGTTATTTCTGACTCGGAGAGTGAATCTACACCTGCCGAATTTATGTCTTTCTCACCCCCAAGATCACAACCGTCGCGTAGAAAGAGTTCATCACCCGTAAAACGGATGCGAAGTGCTCCCGTTTCTAGACGCTCTTCTGTTCCTTCCACTCTTAAAAGATTATCAAGCGCAGATGACATGAAGAAATTAAATTCGCCGAATGAAATAGGAGGAGATATCTCTGTCACCTCTTCTGAAGCAATGCAATTGGTACCTAAAGAATTTGACGCTAACCGACACTTACCTGCTGCCATGGCTATAAACCGTGGAGTTATCTATGAGGAATCACCTACTTCTAACTACATCTCACACTCAAAAGCCACGAAAACTAGGATTGCTGACTCTTTACGAACAAAGGGGTGTCAAAAGAGAGAACCTCTTTTACAAGGAGTGAAAATGATGGTACCATTGTTTCCTTCGTATACTGGGAAAGCAATAAGGACCACTGTAGAACGACGTGCCCTTCTATTAGCCACAGTGTTTTCTTCTGACAGGATCGCGTTGATACCCTCTAGCGCGGATTCGAAGCACACAGATGCCATATCAATAACGGTACTGCTTGATAAATCGTTTTTGCGGAACGGAAAGTTCGCGAAAATGACTTTGAGAATACCGGACAGTCAGCGTTACTTTCCAAGGTACGTTTATTATTATCACCTACTTGCTTATCTGCTCCTCTTTTATGATGATCTAAATGTCAGGTTTTTTACTATATTTACTTAGACACTCAAAATACCCCATAGGTGCTGCTGTTGCAACTTCCTTTGGTATTGGTGTTTTGGTGGGATGGAGGTTCAGAGACGATTGCCATATTCTGCGTTCGCTCTGGCGGAAGAGAGGCCAGGGCTCCAGCCATGCATATCTCAACCGGATTGCAATACATGGTGTTATGGAAGCTGCTGTCGGTTTCAAAGTGGACTGCACGGTTGGAAGTGGAAAAGTTATTGCTTACATTAATGGAGGGAACAATTTTCTCAACGGAAGCTACCTTGTAAAGGTCAAAAAGAATGGTCGAAACGACAACAAACTAACGTCCATGGATCGAAGTGATGTCTTGCATTGTTCAGCTGGTAAGTACGCAACTATGGTGCCTTTCTTTTCCTTAATCAACATAGATATGGCCCTAACTTGTATGAACGTAATAGCAAAATTCATTCCTGTAATCGAGCAGCTCAAAGAAGCTGCCAAGTACCGGATGCAAGTAGACAATTACGAGGCTGAGAGATTCCAAATGATGTTGCAAGATGAAACATTATTAATAGACCATACTTGGAAAGTCTTTTCTGAGGGATTCGAACTTTTTCTGTCAAGTTTCGTCAAGGCAGCTGAGGAAGACGAAAACTTTGATAGCGAGATCAACAATTTCCTTTCTCAGACTATTGCGTTCCTTGAAGACTTCGAGCTGGGTGGGACAAAGAGACGTCTCCAGCAGTCGTTTCTACACAATACAAAAACTGCTAATATTGGATCACTGACTGACCATTGTTCCTCTGTTGTAGAGGAATCCAGTAAAGATTTAGATGATTCCATGACATCCGACGTGAAGTCCAATGTCAGTCGTAGCTCAGGCTCGTGGTTCGTGAGGGAGGTCTTTGGTGGTACAATTAAAACGCATAATCAAATTGATGAACAGGAGGGTAGAAAAAAATGCATACCTGTAACGACACAGACAATCACAGGATTCGGTGAGGAGTCGTATAACAAAGTCTATGCATTTTTGCGGACATTGATGCGGACAATTTCCATAGCTAAGACCGGGTGCACAAGCAAGCCAAATCTAAAGGTACGAGCGGAAGTGCATTTTGTTTCTATAACAGGTGATATGCGCTCATATATATCATTTTATCATAGATGGCCTTGGCAATTATCCACGAAGTGTTGCTCTTCATTCATAATGTGATCAAAGTACAACAAGTCAACAAGACTCAAGCGTCTGCGTTGGACTGGAAAGACAGCTTGGATGAGTTTGCAACCATATTTGGCCCATCACATACGCGTCTACAGAAAATAGGAAATGGAATTTTACAAAGAATAGAAAACCATGGAAAGGTTGCAAAATTGCGAGCACTAGCTTTTGCTGAACTACTTCTTGGAGACGATAAGTTGCTTGAGTCTCTTGAAAACGGAGATGGAAACGATTGTATTGCTCGCATTGAGACCGCAGCAGTGAGTGCTGAAATTATTAATGAAGATATGAGAGCACAGTATCATAAACTTGTAGTTCTGCTATATAGTGGACTAGCCCCAAGAGCAAGTCAAGGCTCCGGGGCAGCCCTCAGGAATGGGGAGAAGTTTACATTCATTGCCAAGTCCTTGAAGTTGCTTGCGACTCCAGCCCGCTCTGCTCTTTCTCTTCTCACTAATGACGAATTTCTTGACATGATTGAACGAGTCCTGGTCCGCGTTTTTGAGAGAGAACAAGATGCATCTCAAATCATAAACATATATTCTTGGTCGTTCAGAACATTTCGTCACTTAAGGATCCTCAACAATATTGCGATCGTTGGAAATTTGTGGGCCCTCGTTCTTGATGCTGCTGATGAAGAATTCTCTTGGGCAGTTTCTCGAACTCCTGCCAGTACACAAGAGTATATCAAACCTGTATCTAAGTTATTTTCGTTGGGCGTGGCAAGATTCCACGAGCTGAACAAGTGCGACTCTTCTGTATCTGCAGATTGGCTCGACTTTCTCAAGGAAAATGAAGCTATCAAAATAATTCAAGAACTTGATAGTGCCCTCTTAATGTTTTTGAAGAACTTTTGCTGTGATGTCAAGGAAATGACGTATATCCTACCTTACTACTCAAGGTATGTTGACTTGACTGAACTGCGTCTCACCTGCACCCACGCTTGACTTTAACCTTAATGTCACTAACGCACTTTTTGCGACAGTATCGATGATGATATTTTGAATCTCATAGACGAAGTTGATCTACAAAGAGAGCTACAGGAGATTGGGGAGGCACTGGCTGAACCTGTTAAGTTCCCTTCTTATGTTCGAGATAAAAGTGCAAAGGCAGTCTCAAGCTTTTTGGTGAGTGGATATGAGCAACTCATTATTATGCTGCTTCTTGGCTTGCGAAAAATCGTAACTTATACTTATGCTGTCATCTATCTGCAGGATTATTTGCCAAAAATATCAATACCAATTGAAAAGAGAGAAGTGGGTGAAGGTTGGGTTCTAACATGCAGAGGAAGAAATGGAAATGATCTAACTCTCTCAAACGTTGGCTTCGAACAAGACAATCTACTATGCAAAGTTCTTGGAAGCCATAATGTTCTTGGACTAGACGAGGTAGATCTAGCACCCAAACAATCGATGGACAGCCTGATGAAGGATTCTGCCTTGGAAAGTGACAAAGACGGTAATATTGAGATATCGATACTTGATCATGTTGCTGAAATGATTAGAAACGCGCAGAAGCACGGATGCTGGGATGTCGATGTGGGATCTATCGAATTTCTTCCATCAACTACTTTGTCTGAGTCTTCTCTAAATGGTCTCCCTCTATCTCAGGTGCTGAGATGTGGGATTGACTTGTGGGTGAACCTACAGATAGACGATGATGAGCTATTGGAAATTGCCATTAGAGAAATCTCTCATCAAATTCAAATACAGAGAGTCAGCGAGGATGATGGTCTTGAAACTGGCACTGGCGACTCTGCCTGGCTAGAGGAGAAAGGTCGAATATTTGAGACGCATCAGACCTACATGAAGAAAGGTGTATCATTTGATGTTGATATATGTAATGCACTTTCCATTGAGTCAAATTCGGCAGGATCAGGCCGTCGCTTCGATCCTCGCAAAGATCCCACTGTTTTATTTCTGGGCATGAATCAACTGACTTGCTGCCTTGATGATTTTACGTACAGATTGGAGCCAGCAACAAGGAATTCAATATTTGATCCAGTCTTTGAAGGTGTTGGTACGCTTGCCATCAAGAATGCCTCTATAAGATTACGCATCGAGTGTAGAAAAGAGCGTATCAACAAATTAGGTCAAGAAGTCACTGTGCCTATCTTGCAGTTGCAAGAGCTTGACATTGGATTAGAAAATGTGAAGTTCGAGTTTAAAGAAACTGGTATGGATTGGGTATTAAATAAGATTGTCAGCAACTTCTCTGCCAAGATAACGCAAGCCGTACGAGAAAATTTACAAGAACAAGTTACCCTGACGATTGACAATACGCTGGAATCCTTAAACAAATACATTGAGGTGAATCCTGATCTAATGCTGAAAGTCCTTGGCATTACAATCGATGATCTAGAAGAGAATGTGGCTTGGGTGTGATTTGTAGCGGAAGAGCAGTTTAATGTTAAAGCCAAAGTGATCATACGGCAGCGTACTGGTGATTCAAACTGATAAGATCTGTATTAAAAGTTATTAGACCCGTTTATTGTTCACGTTTGGAATATGGATAGAAAATGGATGCGAATACCGACCGCAAATATGGGTTGTGTATTTTAAAATCATGAACATACCGGTATTAAGTCTGGTAACACAAGACACAAGAAGTACTGAAGTATTCAAAGATCAAATTCATATCTTCGTTTGAACGAGAGACAAACACACTCAATCATTTACTACGAATTCATTCATTTGTTACCAAAGTCATCATGGTCACTGAAAAGACTATTAGAACAGCTTGAAGAAAGCCGTTTGGTGGATCTTTCTTCAAATCTTCTGAACACTACTACAGCTTTCTGGGGAAGAATGATTCAAAAATTTTAACACACTAGCTATTGTGACAATGCAGGCAATCACATCACACATTTTGGTAAAAGAGATTTCCTACTAGCATGGCAATGTCCTGATTTACAGATCGAACGGCGGGCGATATCTGAAGTAGACGTGTGTGTGTTCAGAACACCCCTTCAAAAGAAGCTGAAAGTTCAGCGCAGCCTTCTGTGTAGTAAGTAACGCTCTATTTGAAGTAGTGACTTCGGAGTCCTGAGTCTCTGTTCAATAACATGGGATCAGCTAAAAGTATCTATGATCCATTATTGTTGGAATGATATCACTACTGGACAGCTTCTTCAAGTTTGCATCGAAGGTGGTACTCATAAACCAGGAATATATGGATTGCTTTGGTACTAGCTCTTACATCCACTTTCAAACATACACCAAGGCGAAAACAAGAGCGATCATACTGGTTTCAGAATCAACGTTGGAAGATAGAGAAACGACAGATTAATATACCATCACTACATACACCTTGCCAATTTGCAAACTTCTGCTTCTATTAGGCTTCGAGAACTTTATCCAATAAAACATAGCTCTAGACATGTGAATAATATGACTGAGGCAGCAGCGCCTCACCAGACCCTAATAAAGTGCAAGACCTTTAATACAGCGAGACAGGTAGATAATTAAGGATCGCAACTTGCCTACAATACCCCTTGGCTAAAGTTAAAAATATTGCAACTCTTGATTTCTTTAGAGCATGCAATACCTACCTCACTACTCTGAAAAAAGTGGAGGCCACAAAAGAGGCAGTAAAATGGACCTGCTCAGAAATCAATGAGATACAGATTTCACCATACTCCACAAAAACGACGTCAGGATAAGGCGTGGGTTACTGAAATCTGCAATACACCCTATTAAGATGGATCGTAAGATTTACGAAGGGCTCATGAATGGCCAGCCAATCTCGGTTCACCTACATGCGTGATAAAGAAGAAGGAGAACAACACCCTAACTTGTACCAGTATTATGTGTGCGATGTTGACGGCCAACGCTTACATTCCACCCCCTTTTGTAAAATTCCCCTGATTTAGAAACTCAAAGTCTGGGTAGGTAAAGAACTGATCTAGAAATTGGCGATGAGCCCTAGTACGATATTCATTTTGCAAAATATTTTGCAGCAGCCTCTACCAAAATTGAACATTATATGGTATTACCTATCATTGGTTACTGGTAAAACTCCTCAATTTATGGTTATTGAAATGAACGAAGACAAGTATCAACTATCCTTACGATCAAAATCTTCGTTGACTTTCTTCAAACGTACTCCATCATCCAAAAGTCTCTGGCAAGGCGGGATGGGATAACTTGCGCATTGAATGCATCTCTTTTATCAGGGAAAGAATATCAAACACTCTGTAACGATCTTTGCCAGTGATTTTTTGAATCTTTGAAGTAAGCTTCAAGCGCAGGGCATCTCTATAAATTTTTTCATACTTGCTAACTAACATATGATCCTTTTTTTCGACTTTGACAAGAGATGACAGAAGAGTGAGAATACGCTCTTCCATTTTATCATTCAATGTGCTCATCTTTGAACACCAATCTTTTGAAGTGAGTGTTCGGCTTCTTGCTTCTTTGACAGCCGTAGCAGAAAATGCTACACAAGTATCAAGACAGCAAAGCAGTGCCTTTTCTTGGCATTCGTATGAACCTGAGGTCGTTGAATATAATGCACTAAGATCCAAGATAAGGCAAACCAAAGTGTCTTCATTTGAAATAGGATGAGAGAAATAGTATTTGTGTGCTTGTCCTAAGTGATGAAATGCTTTCGATAACTTGTGCCTTGTCTGAATTTCGCCGTTTTGACGGGTCCAAATTTTCGTGTAGTACAGTGCTAGCTGATAGTCTGCGGCAGCAACTTGCTCATGAATTTGAAAGGAATTGTAGATCTCTTTCGCACGTGAAATAGGCGTGACAATTGACCTTTCTGCGCCAAGATTTAATCGACAAGCTGGCAACATAATGGGTTTCGACCCCCCACCTAACAAAGTTTGCCTACGTTTTACCCCAAGGACCAAATACGTGGCAGCTAACTCAATGCTTACCATATCCCAGGCCTTTGAATTATGTGGATCTCGTTGGTCTAACGTTTCGTGTGCCAGTTCTAAATGCCTTGCTGCATCATTAAGGCACAACTCTACATGGGCATCGAGATTTTTGTTAGTGCTGTCCTGCCGTTCTGGAAAAAGCATTCGGAATGAAGATACTCTTGATCTGATTTTACAACACTGGGCTAGATTACATCGAATTAATGCGATGTTACATGCATCTTCACAGTATTGGAAATTCTTCAACCCTTCCTTGAACCACCATTCAGCCGATAAAAGCATAGGACTAACAACGATAGAGTTCGTATTGTTGCCGATGACAAGACGCAGTTCGTCGAGCAGCAGTTTGCCAATTTCATTGCAGGCATCTCCCATTCTTTGCAGCATGAGAGACCACAATACCCTATTCTTGCCAGTCAGATCAGGGATATTGCTGGTAAAAATGCTCACAGCTTGGCTATACTTGATTGAAGCAGCAACCAACACACGCCTCTTTTCCCTCTTCAATTGTTTCTGACTGTTGAGGTATTTATTGGATGCATCTACAGCAGATTTTAGGTTCAAATCAACCTCACCATCATTAGATAAAGGAAGGATGCCGCTGAGATATTCCAAGGTCACAACACCCTTTGTCCTTGTTACGATGCAAGGCATCGATTCTTCCTCATTCGATGAACTACAAGTGTTAACAACTGAATCAGTCGCTTTCGATAAGAGCTCAACGTCTCGAAGAAGAGCGATAACGTCTTCACCACACGCATGACCACGTTCTCTCCAGGCTTCATCTGCCGCAAACGATCGGGCAAAGTTTCCACAATTACCAATCAGCAGAGAATATTGATCAGAAATATTACGCACAACGTCTGCATCGTTCTGTCCGAAAAATCCGTTTTTATCGCGGTCGGTAACTCGAATATAAAGTTCAGAAGCATCTGATAGCACCCGGGCAGTCATTCTCAATGTTTGCATTACACTTGAAGAACGGTATTTCATCAAATGACCATCGGCGAGGCTGAGAGAGACATTGATTAACTTGTGATACAATCCATACATCTGCATTGCGAATGCTTCGATTTCCAATGGTTCGTCATCTTCATTCTTGGCCCTGTCAAATGCGCATTCCAGTGGAAATTTCAGGACTTCAACCCCCGCCTTCAGTAGATCCGATGCCTTCGCTAAACCATCACCTCCAACTTCTTGATAACGTTGGGCTTTCATGGTAGACGAACCCGATCGCAAGAATGAGCATTCGTAAGAGTCTAAACCACGAAAGTTACTATTTCCTCCGTTATCACCAATTTCTAGATATGAATTGGCAAGCTGCTCATACAGCGAGCAACAAATGGTTTCGTGTTTTCCACCGCCCATATCTGCAAGTTCATGGAACAACTCAAGGGCATTTTCAAGAAGGCTTCTCTTCTTTTGACGATATTCACGACCAAGTACTTCATTATCACTAATTCCTTCAACAAGCCCATCTAGTCTCATAGCAAATCTCATCGACATCATTGCCAACCAATAAATCCACTTTCGATTCTTCCTTTGTGATAGTGAAGTGACATCTAGTAATTGCACACTTGTCTCGCCAGCATTTCGCTTCAATAGATAAGTAGAGTTTTCACGAGAACAGTTTGTCTTTAGAAACTCCAGCATCATTGCCGCGTTAGATTCCACAAGCTCTGGTGAAAAGAGCGGTTTAGGGGGAATGCTAGATGCGACTTCTCCTACTGAACCATTGGTAGTGAGTAGGTCCATTGCGGTAAGAGTAGGTAACTCATTTGTTTCAAATAGTTTCACTGCTTGAATTAGTCCTTTTTCTTGAAGGCAGAGGGCGAGCTGGGGAACATTGTCGATCAAATTGTCCATGTATGCGTCCAAGACCATGCACACGGGGGAAGATGAGGGCGCTCCCATACTTCTCATATCCACTGGTTTTGCTGTGAACCCATGCTCGTGTAGTTTGTGATGAAAATCGGATGATGGCAAAACGCACGATCTGAGTGAGACCCTGGCAAAATCAGGGTAGGGAATCATGGCACTTTCACTTCTGGTCACAATTTGTTGTTGTTGCGAGACATCTTCTTTGGCTTTCTCATCGTCCTTTCCAAGTACATCGGCATAGGATTTGTGCTGCTCTCGTTGACTAAGATTGGATCGTAACACGTCAGCATCCACAATGCGTAACGATAGTGCGTTGCTGCCCACCTCGACATTAGTTGAATCCTCCTTTAACCGACTTTCGCAATTAGTGTCACTACCAAGTTCATCATTTCCTGATTTCAAAATAATGGAATTACTTCCAACCAGCATATTATACTTGTGAAATGTCCATTGCTTGTAAAAGTGAGGATCATCATCATCCTCCACCACATCATTTGTATACTCTTCTGCCAAAGGCAAAAGATCTTCAAGTTTTTGCCGCAATTCCCGCCCCGTGAAAGTACCATCTTTTGAATTCACTTTGTGAGCAGACTGCAATTCCTCTTTTCGAGTGAGTGCAAGATATTTTTTTTGCGTCTTGACCATGTTTGAAACATATGCTAGCAGATTTTCTTGCGATACCATTCCGTTTGGCTGAGGACTGGAGTTCACGGTATTGCTATTTTTTTCATTCATTCTACTTCGCGTCCGTGGTCGCTTTCTCCTTGCATGCATGGCAGTCTTTCTCTGATCTCCCGTTGCTGCTGCTTCATTTGCATTTATATTTGCATCAGCATCATGGACTACAGCACCATCAATGAGTAAAGTTCCGTTACCAATATTATGAACTGCAATGGCTACACCAACGTCACTACTGTATGGCAGAGCGAATAAATCCTTGACAGCCGTGGAGGGGCCAATGAAATCTAGATGCTGCGAGGTGTCTTTGTTTCTGCTTTTCGCATTTTGTGGAACGCTATTGCTGTTGCTGTTATCATCATTCTTGCTATTGCTCTGATTCGGACAGTTTGAATTCAGATTTGACTTTGGATAGTTGAAAGTGATGACATTTGTTCGCGGTGCTGAAATTGCATTCGTGCTCGATGCCTCTTGATGGATTGCGGCGTTGGCATCATGTTTTTCTCTCTCCATCATCGATCCTACCGTTTTTATAAAAATAAAGCAGGATAAAAAATAGACTAGTGGCAAGAATGCTGTTGACTGAAAGTGAGTTGGAGTGATTGATTTGCAATCAGGTGAACTGCGTTGTTATGGATGTGCTCTGGATTCTGGACTATGGCGTGTATGTACTCATCTATGCGTCAAGCGTCAATAATGTTAATAGTACCATACCGCATCATAAAGATTTTTTAGGGTGTCAGGATTTTCTTTGACTTCTCCCCCCCTTCCACCCCCCCCGCCAACTTTCCACAATGCTTACAAACAAAAACCTAAAATTCATCTGGCAATAAAATAGAATAGAATAATGAGACAAAATTAATTATTTAACTAAAACTCTAATCAATCGGTCTACACACGATCTAAAGAGCATGCTCCTGGCACAGGCTACTTCACTACTTTTGTTGACAAGTTCACAAGTATTCCCGTGCCATCATCATGCTAAATATCTGACAACATCATCAGCCTCTCGCTCTCCATCTCTCGATGAGAAACCAGATCTTTTCTAAACAAACGAGCACCGAACACTCCCTATCAATCATAGTTCGATAAACCTAACTGCGTATACCTGCAACTCTGTAACCGAAATAGAGACGAAGATCATGAGATCTTTTGCTAATTCGTCGTTGTTATTATCGCTATCGTTGGTAGCATTATTAACGCCGAAGTGTTCAGTCCAGGCCCATTTCCTATTCGCCAAATTGGATGCCAGTGAACAAGGGGTCAAAGTCTACTTTTCAGAGCCCGCGGCTATGGAAGGAAAAGCCATCCAATATGTCGGAAACCGGGTGAATAAACTTACCATGATTGGACCTTCCTTCAAGTCCAACGGTGACACCCAGTCCATCGATTTGAAGATAGATACAGACGACGCGGGGTATTTGAGTGGCGCCCTACCGACGGAGAAGAAACTAGACAATACACCCTACTTTATCACTGGATTCTTAGATTATGGCGATTTTGGAGAGGGTGATGGGCCGAAGAAGGATCTGCAGTACACGTATTCCATTCAGATGTCGAGCACCAATCCCTCCGATGATTTTTCTCATTTCTTTCATTATGTAGCGGGTACTGATGCCGTTTCCCCTTACAGAGACTTCTTTACCGACGGCGATGACAGCAATACGGAAGATCCCTTCGCGATTGCCCTGAACAATTACGGCCCTCCCTACCGTGTCGTAATGAGGGGAGTCGGTGAATCCACCCCCGTCCGTGTTTGTGTGTACGAAGGCAATGGATCCAATCGGAAAGTGGGATGTGTGGAGGGAACGCACAACCGTACCCACCATCTAACCTTTGATGCGGAAGTGTTTGGAGTGTTGAATCCCTGTGAAACGTATTATGCGTTAGGTAATACCACTGAGATTGACGAGGTGACTGGCAAGGTGAAAACTTTATGGTCTTCTACCAGCATTATATGGAATGGTCCCTGCCGTACGGAGGGAGTGGAACCTCGAGCTCCGGTTCCCCAGTGGTACGAGTCCACTCATTTTGGAGATCATCATTCTTCCACCACTGAAACAACTTCCACTAGTCCCATCATGGACCCCTCTGTGACCAAGTCATTACTGTTTACAGGTGGTTTCTTAGCGGGTATTTTTCTGTATCACATTATGATGCGGTATGCGAAATGCTGCCAAAAACAGAACAACGGCGCTCATTTCAACGTTGTTTCTACTGATGAAAAGACCGAGTGTTACAGTGATGATGATATTTCCTCTACGCAGCAGATGACTTGATTGAAAAGGGTTCTTTGTACCGTGTGACACAAATATTAAGAGATTGGGCTTCACAAAAAAACTGGAAGACAAAGTACAAAGCAATCGTCATAAATTTAAATTATCCTTGAGAACACAAATATTTGTTTTAAAATAAGAGAGTATTGTGTGTATTTATCACGATTTGGGATATCCACGCAAAAAAACTGAATCCGAACTCTATCCCACAGAACGCACCCCACCATTGCTTGGCTCGTTGCCTTTAAGCATCAAGTTTAACTTGTCTTCCAACCCTTTTGTTTCTACATTTACCTTACCATAACAAACTTATACAACTTCAAGATTGAGACTCTTGAATTTTTTGCAACAATGCAAGATGCAAGATAGCATCATTTATCCAACCAGAACGGTTGCCAAACACTCCACCTCCGATAGACGTCAAAAATATCTTTCGCCGTCCATCCTCCCCATTATGCCTCGCCATGTTCAAAATTGCAGCATGGAATACACATTTATAACTAGCTTTGAGTATGATGCAGGCTAACAGTTCCCAATCACTCGACCTGGAATGACCCGTGTTATAAGAGACGGGAACTGCAGAAGAGAGGCAGTGGGTTACGAGCATGTCCATATCTCGTATTACTTTTGATCCGAACCCCCCATAATGCGTCACCTGTATGTCCTCGTGCAATCCGATACGAATTGTCTGCATGAGTTCATCATACGTATTATTTCCAATAGTACTGCCTTTATCATCGCCGTCACAAAGCATATTCCAGGGAATCATCCTCAGACGTTTCGAATTGGACATCATATAGCCACCCTTCATATCCCAAAAAATAGGGTTCCCCTCCCCTTCATTGCCATTATTAGGGATGTTTCCAATTGCCCGGGAAAATTTTGAAAGCATATCTGCCTGTGTATGTGCTGTCTGTCCAGTTTGAGATCAAGTGCCTGATAACAATCTCTCTTTCTTTCTATTGGTCGATTTAATAGTTTTGCCCTCAGCCAACGACTCATTTTTGTTTGTGACATAAGTTTTAACAACAACTACCTCATCTTCATAGCGATGCATATAATTCCTATATACAACAGCAGGACCTGTACACGAACAACATGCCGGACCCTGAGTCTTATCATATGAATATCCTGTAACTCTATTCTCTGGTGTCACACCAGGGTCAACGAACTCTAGGCAGTTGAGATGCAACTTGTATTGTCGCAAACCTGTTACTGGGTCTCCCATGTATTTCCGAACATCAACAGCAACCGCGCGGAACGTTAAGTTTGCAGGTGACAATGATTCCCCACCATCATTCTCGTTATCTCCGCTACTAGCATCTTCCAAAACTTTACGAGTCCTAATCCGAAGTTCTTCCAAGGTAGGTTAATGAAATCTCCCTATGTTCCATTGGATTCCTGGTTTGGAGCTCGAACGTAACATTCCCTCGGATAAATTTGTTTTTGGATTTGTTCTATGTTTGACTGATAGTTTGCTCTTCACTTCATCATAATCTATTTCACGAAAATCGAAGAGAATTTCGAACCAGTCTTTCTCATGAGTTTGGCAGTTCATGATTGATTTTCCCTTGCCTTCCGCTCCTTTTTGTTAATCAGAGTGTGGAACAAGGAGAAATCATATGGGAGGGGAAACACTGGAGGATACCGTGCGTTACGTATGAATCCTTTCGATGGTCCTTTTAACTTTGTTTTAACTACCAGCCCTACGGTACGAGCACATTGCTTGGATCAATAATCAATTCGTACCTATCACCTATCAATACCACTCTTACTACTGTTTACTGTCGTTGTTCAGGGAGGTTCACCCCTTCCACCCCCCCCCGCCAACTTTCCACAATACAAACAAACCTAACTTTAACTGGCAATGCAATGGAACAAAATTAAACATTACACTGACTCTAAGCAATCGGTAGTGCCCTTATATGAATACACACATATATATATATATATATATAATTCTCTCTCTCTAGAGAAGAGTAGTGCATCTGTGCTACATATTTGATCTATTTGCTAATTATGATGGTTAGGTGGCGTTAGAAAGGCCACAAAAAGATTTACGACCGCCGACCGCACAAAGCAAGCGATGTACAAACGAGTTGAAACATCATGATACATGATGAAAAAGACAAAGATTAGTAGAGAATAATATCATTCACTACACATTGAGAATACCAGGTCATCAGTCGTGATAGAGAGAATCTGGTTACGAATGCAGTATACTCAAATACTATCCAAGCTTGCTCCAACCGCAAAAATAATAAGAAGAGGTTTATCCATACAAGTGTACAGAAGCATGGGCGATCAAATTAAACTGCAGCCGACACCAGAAAAATCTCACAACCCGTCTACTTATCTAAAGCAATATAATCTACACTCGTGGAAACCTAATGAATCTAGATCCTGTGATGAGAATTACATGGATATCGTCATGATTCTGACCAGAAGTGTTCAATTTCGGCAGGGTTCCATGGGTTGTATTATCGTGAACCCGCCATCCAGAAGCCATGATAATTTCTTCGAGGGCATCATTGGAGCTAACACAAATCAGTCATTATTTAATAAAGATGATTCTGATATACATGCCGAGATTGCAACGTTAGGATCATGTTCACAGAATGGAAATACTACAAAAGACTCGACAGTATACATCACCATGCCTCCTTGCAAAAGATGCTTCGGTGCTTTATGCGCTGCAGGTGTTAAAAGGATTGTTACGAATAGGGAATATTCCAAGCTGATCTTGGATGCTGCTAAAGTGAGAGATATTGAATTAGTGACAATGAGCAGAGAATTCTCCGATCAGCAAAAGGATAGAATCAGTGAAATTTTTAATGCAAGCGCAAATGGAGGCAACATCAACATGGCAGAGGAAAGGTTGCGTAGGAAAGAGGAGAAACGAAGGCGCAAGGAAGGAAGACATGCTCAAGATGAGGAAGAAGGAGAAGGGAGAATAAAAGTGCAGAAGATAGAATGAGCATACCTACCATACTTAGTACATACTATTCACTGTCGATTTCTTCAATTTTCTTTAGCATGAACCTGCATGAACCATGGATCAAAGTTGCGCGAATCATTGATAGTAATTTGAACACTGTAGGAATATTTACAAGCACTATGTTTTAAAATACATCTCTTGAAATGATCAAATTAAGTAGTTCTAGTTGTTCAGGAGCAAGAGTATTTTGCAAACTAGATTGCGTATAGCGTACCACTCTGGCAAGCACACTAAGCGAGGATTAAAAGAATCTAGAGCAAATGGTCGAGGCAGAGTTATCTCGTGATCATTGCCGCACAGAAAATTTCCCCATTTGAGCCACCCAAGTAAGCGCAAGTGATAAACATAGATAAAAGAAGCAACAGTAAAAAGAGAAACCAAAAAATGAAAATGAGAGAAAAACGTGTAGTAGGTACGAGTACTGTTGTAGGCAGGTATGGTACCGTTAGGTAAAATAAAAGCCACAAAAATCAAATTCAAGAAGATAAGCACCAAATGGCCTATCTAGAATTTAAAGGTTTATGATGTGGGATGTGGAACGAGGACATGAGATACCTACGAGAGACATGATACATGATGATGTGAAACAAGCAGACTATGGTACAGACTACCATAATCAATCACAAAATCTGCAGAAAAGATATATGGATAAGTCAGTTACAGAGGCGATCCTGATTTCAGTTCCAGAATTTTTCCAGAATTATGTCGAATGTGCGGAGGATGGAAGTATAACTGGAAATGCGAACGGAACTTACATGAAATTCTTGTGGGATAATAAGATCAACTGTAGCATGAAAAGCATGATTACTGATTTCTTTACATTTGTGACACCTACGACATGGTGGAGATCTATCTTAGCCTGCCCAATTTCTCAGATAGATTTTTCTTCGGGCCTTTTACAGAACAGAAGAGTTGCTGTAATGGAGACAAGAGATATCTTTGGCGAGGAAGGAATTGATTACATTGTGGTGGATGGATTGGTTTATTTCAAAAAAAAAAAGATGGCTCAGAAAAGTGCTGTGCTGAAAGCATTGTATCATTTTCAAGTTTGTCAGGACACTAATGAGAACGATAATTATCCAAGATCTCAGGTGCCCATAAAGGAGAAGAGCAGAAGAGCAGATAGTCAGGAGACAAATAATCTATCTGATATCAACGACTCTAAAAGGCGACCATTCCCACTTTATGTTCGACAACTTCACTCACTAGGAATCAGAAGCTCGGGAATTAAAATTTTGTTTTGGACGAAGAAGGAGACAAGGGAAGAGTACCTTTCTCGAA
>Ga0306864_1000374_pt1 | contig 21275 bp, 16 predicted proteins | sample AntRauTorckE5430_FD_190448 | JGI IMG/M metagenome (GOLD analysis project Ga0306864, IMG submission 190448) | Saline lake microbial communities from Rauer Islands, Antarctica - Metagenome Torckler E5 #430 (v2) (version 2) | ecosystem: Environmental > Aquatic > Non-marine Saline and Alkaline >...
TATTACGGAAACTGTAAAGGCGATTGGTTGCGTTGATGCGACTTCTCAAGTCTTTGCACGTTGGGGCTGTGACGGTCAATTCACAACAAGCAATAGCAAATATCCTTTTACAGATATAACCTTATATTCTCCGAATATATTGGTTTCAGCCGTACAAAGTACAGGTTTGACCTTGACTTGCAACAATGTGCCTTTTACCTCAACTGTCGTTAACGGAAAACGAGAAGTTAAAATTGATTATAGCCCTGCGTCTTTGAATATAGCTGGTTGTAATAGTTTTAATGGATTCGTCTTCGAAAATGGTGATCAAGTAACCGTTGTGGCAACGTATAACGTCACGGGAAATATTGGGCGAAATACTAAAGGTGTTTTGATTACGGTACGGATAATGAATTTTACTTAAGCAATACTCAAAATCCAACGGCTTCCGCCAATAAATATTCGTGCGATGATTGGAATGCAAGGTTTACATTAATCGGCTATGAATTGGCTAATTATAACACCAATAATTATACGCTTGATAAATGTTCGGATAATATTACACAATACTACCAAATGCAAATTGGTAGGGGAAGTGTGTTTAATAATTTATTTCCTTATGAATATAAAAATTGGTATGCTGTTAAAGAAGTCAAATTAGAACTACCTCCTGGTTATACAGTCTTGTCTGGACGTTTATTCCAGTATGGTACTGAAAATTCAAATAGTTCTATCAACCAAAGCACGCCTAACTTTAGTCCGAGTTCGATTGTTCCAAATGGTAACGGTGGAAACATTGTAACTTTCGATATAACGCCTTACAATAATATTATCAGCCTTAGTAGTAGTGGTTTTTTTGGCTTCATAAGAGTATCTATAAAATCGATTTGTTCCAAACCACAGGAAATTTTTGAAGATATAAATTGGGGTTTTAATTTTAATAAAAATGCCATTATCGGTAGTGGTGAAACTGGTTATATTTCAGGCATTCCCGACAAAATCCGTTACAGACGTGCAGAAATGGTCATGTCTTCAACACAGCAAACGGTTGATGGTGAAGGAGAAAGGGTCACTTGGGCAATAAAAGTAAAAGCTGGAAATGCTGCGGCTATAAATTCATTTTTAGCATTTTACAGCCCTTCTATTAGTGTTCTTGAAGTCCGTGATGCCGCTACTGAAGCCATAATTACACAAAGTAACGGTATTTACAAATTAGGTAATATCAACTTAAATCAAACAAAAACTTATAATATCACAGCAACTTACAGTAATTGTAACTTATCAACCTTGAATGTATTTTCGGGCTATGATTGTGACGGTTATCCTGCTGGATTAGGCGTTTCATGTGGTTATCAAACCTATCCTTTATATGTCAATCCACAACCATCTGAATTACAAGTTCGCATCGTAGGATCTTCTCCTACTGATGCTTGCGAGCCTCGTGTAACGATTGAAATAGATATGTTGAGTTCGAAATTGGCTTATGTTTCAGATATTTTTGCGAACATCAAAGTACCTACAAACAATGGTTTGACATTAGAAACAGATAGTATTTGGGTTCAATATCCTTACGGAAATGCTTATCAACGTATTGCAAATCCTGTATTAGTTGGTGATTCTATTTACTCGGTTACTTTAGCAAATATGAATGCGGATTTAGGTACGAGTGGCTTGGTAGGTATTACAAATACGGCAAGAAATAGAATTAAATTGAAATTCAATTTATATATAAATTCGACTTTTGAAGCAGGTGATTTTGCCAAAATTACGGTTGGTGGTTATAGGGCTTGCGGTTTAGAGTTGCCAAGTATTTCGGTAGCTTATGACCCGAATTCCGTTTTCACAAAAGCCGATAATGCCGTTGTCGGTTTGGCAGGGCAGGAAGATAACTGGTCAACTATTTTTGGCGATTATGATAATGATGGTTTTGTAGATTTATTCTTGGCAAATTATTCACTTGATGGTTTGAATCAATTATACCATAATAACGGTAACGGTACTTTTACGAAAATAACCTCAGCTAATCCGATTGTTACAGATATTGCCCCTTCTACTTCAGCCGTTTGGGGAGATTACGATAATGACGGTGATTTGGATTTATACGTTTCTAATAATATTGGCTACAAAAACTTTTTGTATAGAAACGAAGGCAACGGCAATTTTATCAGTATTTTGAACGACCCGATTGTCAATTATACTGGTTATTCACACGGAGCAGCATGGGCAGATTATGATAATGATGGATTTTTGGATATGTTCGTAGCCGATTATTTTCCGACTCGTTTCAATAAATTATACCATAATAATAGTGACGGAACATTTACGGAAATAACGAATTCTCCTTTGGTGACTGATGCTTCTTATTCGGTCAGTAGTACATGGGGCGATTACGATAATGATGGTGATCAAGATTTATTTGTTTCAAATACAACAGACGAAAATAACTTTTTATATCGCAACGAAGGTAGCGGACAGTTTACCAAAATCACGACTGGCGACATCGTAAATGACGGAGGAAAATCAGTTGGTGCATCTTGGGGCGATTATGATAATGATATGGATTTGGATTTATTCGTATCTAATTCAGGTGGTCAAAACAACTTTTTGTATAAAAATAACGGTGACGGAACATTTACTAAAATAACGAATAGCATCGTCACAACAAGCGGTGGTAACTCGCACGGTTCTGCGTGGGGCGATTACGATAATGACGGTGATTTAGATTTATTAGTAACCAACGATGCAAACGAAAATAACTTTTTGTACGCTAATAATGGTGACGGTACTTTTGGTGCAATTGGGAATGTAATTACACAAGATGGTGGAAAATCATTTGGTGCAGCGTGGGCAGATATTGACAATGATTTAGATTTGGATTTACACGTTGCAAATCATGATGAAAGTGAAAACTTCTTATACTTAAATGAACGTGGAAAATGTACCTCTAAAGCTTGTTTTACCTTCGTTGGTACGAATACAAATACAAGTGCTTATGGCTCAAAAGTAAAAGTATTAGCGACTTTCAAAGGAAGACAACAATGGCAAATGCGTGAGTTAACGTCTTTGACAGGTGGTGGAATCGGTGGACAAAATGATTTGAAAACTTTGATTGGTTTGGCGGATGCTTCACAAATTGATTCGATGATTATCGAATGGGGTTCTGGTGTGATACAGCATTTTGGAGCGATGCAAACCGATACTTGTTGGATAATTACGGAACAAGATGGTTCTGAGGTTTGCGGTATCATTTATAACGATACTAATGGTAATTGTCAAAAAGATAGTACCGAATCTGGTATTATGAATGTGGCAGTAAGGGTACAACCGAGTAATAGACAAGTTTATACGGATGCTGATGGAAAATATACTTTTAATTTAGCACCAGGAACTTACGTTATTTCACAGATTGAAAATAATGTGTGGAAATCAAGTTGTCCAACTATTTCGCATGCGGTTAATGTCCTTGGTATTGGTAATCAATATCGTGGAAATGATTTTGCAGATACCGCAGCTTGTCAAAGTCCTGATTTGAATGTACGTTTGGCAACAACTGCATTGAGAGTTGGTTTTGAAAGTTTATATGCGATTTCTTTTGGTAATAATGGAACAGAAAGTGCAACAAATAGTATCGTGAAAGTGACATTTGACGCTGATATTATTCCGCTTTCGGCATCGTTACCGTGGGATAATAAAATTGGTAACCAGTATATTTGGAATATCGGTACGCTTGAAGTTGGTCAAGAATTTACGATTTATATCGAAGATAGTATTGCGGCAAACGCTGTGATTGGTAATAATTTAGTTGTAATTGGTACGATTGAATCTAACGAGCGGGATTGTAATGCTGCGGATAATATTGCGACAGATATTAATGAAGCAGTTGGTGCAATTGACCCGAATGATATTCAGGTTTCGCCCGAAGGTTTTATTTCAGGTGACCAAGAATTAACCTACAAAATTCGTTTCCAAAACGTAGGTAATGATTTAGTAAACCGAGTTGTTTTGCGTGACGAATTGCCTGAAGGCTTAGACTTGACCACACTTATACGAGGTGCAGCAAGTCATCCTTATCAGTTTAGCATCGAAGGAGAACGGACTTTAGTCTGGACGTTTGATAATATCAACTTGCCAGATTCAACGAATAACGAGCCTGAAAGTCACGGTTTTGCAACGTTCAAAATTATGCCGAAAGAGGACTTAGTGGACGAAACGGAATTGCCAAATACAGCAGCAATTTTCTTTGATAATAGTGCTCCTGTTATTACAAATACGGTCGTCAATACCATTGGTGAACCTACGGAAGTAAAATCTGGCGATGTGGCGATTTATCCGAATCCAATGAATGGATTTACGACGATTCGCATCGTGCCAAGACAAGCAAACTTAACGGAGGAGGAAATTCAAAGCATTGAAATATTCACACCTTTAGGGGTAAAAGTAGTTTCTTTAAACAGTTTGACTGGAACAAGAGTCACTATCGAAAGGGGAGTATTGATAACGGGTTATTACATTGTACAAGTAAAATCAAACAAAGGAATTCTTTATGTCGGAAAACTTTTGGTAAGTGATTTTTAATTGGGAATATATTTTGATTGACTACATAAGTTTTATGTTATTAAAAATTAACGTGAACTTATGTGGCTCAAAATTATAGTTAAACTCATCTGTTGCTACGCACAGAAATTGTCAAAAAGCCAATAAAAAAAACCGAATCACAATATTGTGGTTCGGTTTTTTATTGAATCTTAAATTTTCATTACAAAATTAATACTCTAAAGTACCTTGTTTCATATTTCGAGTGTAAAAAAATAACCCTGCAAAAACGAAGATCAAAAATATGGGAATAAAAACCATTGTTTCCAAAATATCTGGTCCTGCAGTTAATTCCGCTGCTGCATATTGAGCCGCTTCTGCTGTTCCTGATACTGCTTTTTGATAAGCTGTTATGTCTGCACCTTCTGGCAAACCTTCTGCGATATTGCTATCATACATTGCACCCATAATTGGCGAAAATATCGCCATAGCAAATACTCCCGCGCCGCCGGCTAATGACATGCCAACTGCTCCGGTTTTTGGGGTATATTCGGCTACAAAACCCAACATGGTAGGCCAAAAATAAGTTACGCCAACCGCAAAAATGCCCGCTGCCACGAATAACATATTGCCCGAAAGGGTCGCCAATAAATATAAGCCAACCGCTGATATAAATGCGGATATTGTCAAAAGACCTGCTGGTGAAAAACGGTGAACAATCGGTGCAGCGATACTTCGACCAAATGCCATAATCGCACTAATAAACACCAGTAATAACAACGCATTATCCGTCACACTTCCCAATAATAAACCAATCCATTGATTCGTGCCTAATTCCGTCACTGCTATGCCTAACATACAAATTACCAAAACGATAAATAAGGGTTTCCCCAATGCTTTGTACATTTCGCCAGTACTAATTCCTTTTGCAACACGCTCGGTAACGGGAAACGTTTTGCCCCAAAATAAGAAACCATAAATCACGGCAGGAATTAACATTGTCGCCATTTGAATTTGCCAACCAATTCCTGCTTGACCCAAGAAATAGGCAACCAAACCACCAATCACCAATCCGCCAGGAAACCAAATATGAAAATGGTTTAATTTCGTTGTTTTGTTTTCGGGATACATCGAGGCAATTAACGGATTACAAACGGCTTCTACCAAACCATTCGCAATGCCGATTAGTAAAGTTGAAATAAAAAGCCCCCAAAATCCACCTGCTGTAATCGTCAAAATGATACCTAAAATATGACAAGCGAAAGCTCCGTACATTAATTTTCGCATACCGATAGTATCGACCAACGCACCGCCAATAATTATCGCCAACGGAAAACCCCAAAAGGCCGTTCCTGTGATATAACCCAATTGCGTTGTCGTTAAGCCAAAATCAATTCCTAATTGTCCTAACATTCCTGCACGAATGGCGAATGTCATTGAAGTCACTGTCAGAGCGACACAACTGGCTAAAAACAGCTGGTTCCGATTAATTTTTTCCATAGTTTTATTTGGTTTTATTGGTTATTCAAAATAAAACGCACCGTTACTATACTTGCGTTTTTCGTAATTTTCTTGTTTTGTACTTCATCATTCAACGATTCTCTTCTAACCTTATAACGGTTCGTAGCCTGCTAATTTACCTTTACAAGGTTCCATTTAGATTCCATTTGATTCTCCCAACTTGTCCAAATTGCGGCGGAATCTGTCGTTTCCACAATCGTTACATTAATTGCATCATTTGTATCTTCAATGTTTTCATAAAAATAATTCTTCCAATCATCGGTCATTGTGTAAGTACATAATTTCTCTATACCGTCGATTTCAAAACCCACACTACCGTTAGAATAATGATTCACTTTCCCATTACTTATTGAAACTTTCCCATCTTCAGATTTTGTTTCTCGACGAAAACGCCATACTTCTGTGGTTTTATTCGGTTCTTCAGTTTCGACTGCTGCGCCTGTTTCGACTAACTGTTCTTGCGGCATCTCATTTTCAGCCGTTGCTGTTTTTGTTTCCGTTGAGGCACAACTTGTAAAAAATTGTGTTAGCATAAAAATTAATAAAAATGTTACGTATTTCATCTTTTTAGTTTTTAGAATTGTTGTTAAAAAAATTAAAAATACTAAATAGGTATTGTTAAATGACCGACACTCAAAAATATCGTAAAATACTGATTTTCAAAGTATTGCGATGTAACCGAATCTTCGGAACAGGCTTAATTATCGACTATTCGCCGCCAACTATTTATTAATTTGTTACTCCTTTGTTAATGTCCAAACAGCTTGCGCAGGAGCATCTACACTTTCCCAGACTTCCTTAGTGTCGGTCGCATCGGTCAGCATAAAGTACAAAACCTCATCGGCTTTGTCCACATTTGTTAATTTGACGGCTGCACCCGAATCAATATATTGATAAGTATAAGTTTTATCCGAAACGCCATTTTTTACCTTTATCTTATCATCTTCAAAGAAAGTGACCGTACCTTTTTTTGTTTCCGAACCTTCCAATAACATTTCTGCTGCCCAAACTGCAGCATCTTTCAATACTTCTTCTTGCTCAACGGCTTGTGTTGTTTCCTCTTCCGTCTGCTGATTTTGCGAATCTGCATCTCCCGCTGAAGATTTACAATTCGTTAAAAATAAAACACTGACCATCGCCAATAATAATGTGTACGTTTTCATAAATTTCGTTTGTTTAATAAATTTCGTTGCAATTATAGACTTTTAAAATGACTAAGTAAAATATGAATTATAAATTGTAAACTATTTATCGTCCTAACGCAAAGTTACTGCAAGGAGATTTGCTCGTGAAAATTATTCTGATTAGTTTCGTTCCACAAGTAATTTTCTTCCTTTTGTGTCAAAATCAAGGAGTTAAAATCGAAAACAACGGATAAAAATAAAATGGTTTTAATAGAAATTCGGTTGAATGAAATTGCGAATGATAAACAAAGAGGTTTGATGGATTACAATGAGTTTAGAATCGAAAGAATGAAAATTATCAATGATATTTTAGAAATTATTAAAACATGGTAAGGCAAACCACAATTGATTTATTAATAAAAGAACCATTTTTCGGGCATTTTTTGACGCATTTCAAAAAGGAAATGTCGGAAAAGACGGAAACGGTGGCGATTTCGGTGGATAGGCAAAATGACTTGACGATTTTGATTAATCCTGATTATTGGGATAATGCGTTGTATCAAGCTGACCTCAAAACTGGGGAATTAAAACATCAATTGCTGCATTTAATTTTCGGGCATTTGAGCCGTTCGGAAGCGTATCAAAATAATGATTTGTTTGGTATTGCCACGGATTTGACGATTAACCAATTTATTGAAAAACCGCAATTAACCTTTGATTCGATTACGCTGAAAGATTTTTCGGATATTGATTTGCCATCGAATAAAACAGTTGATTTTTATTACAAGCGGTTTTTAGAAGTTTTAATTGAACCCGAATATGGGAATACGAATGCACGGCATTTTTTACAAAAAACGCTGACGGAAGGGCATCAAAAGTTAAAACAACACAGCCTTTGGGGCAGTCAAAAAAAGGTGACGAATAGCCAGCAAAAAATTACGGAACAAAAAGTATTGAAAGCTCTGCAAACATCGTTTCAGCGTTATGAGCGAACGAATGATTTAGGTAATTTACCGCAAGGTTTGGAAAGTCAAATTAAGAAACAATTAGCACGGTTAAAACCGAATGTGAATTGGAAACGAGTCTTGCGATTATTTGCGGCAAAAAGCCGAAAAACGAAGGTGAAAAATACGATTCGCCGCCCGTCAAAACGTTACGGTACTTCGCCTGGGATTAAAATTCAAAAACGACAAAAAATTTTGATTGCCATTGATACTTCTGCTTCGGTAAATACGGATTTGCAAAGCCAATTTTTTGATGAAATTTTCCATATTTGGCGACAAGGGGCGACGATTTACATTGTAGAATGTGATGTAGAAATTCAGCGGCAATATGAATATTTGGGCAAAACGCCCGAAATTACAAAAGGGCAGGGCGGTACCGATTTTAATGCGCCGATTATGTTTGCAAATTCAGTTTATTTGCCTGATGCAATTATTTATTTTACCGATGGGAGAGGAGCGACACCAACGGTTTCGAGTCGGTTTCCGATTTTGTGGATTGTGGAAAAGGAAGGGAAGTTGGCAGTTTTAATTTAAGCAAAAAACCATCTCAAATATTGTTACAGTTTTTCAAATTCAACCTTTTTAAGGTTTGTTCATAGGTATTTTAAAAACTCCATAAGTATTCAAGATAAATAATGATTTGCCGTCTAATTGCCATAAACTATTTATTTTTTGCCGAAAGGCTTTTCAAAAATTTACTTATATCCGATGGTATTTTTGCGGAATTTTTAAAAATAATGGCTTAGGTTTGCGGTTGTTTGCTGTTTCACGAGAACCGTGTTTTATTATTGTGATTGTGGTTTTTGTTTATATTAAACAATGAAACCATGAAAAATTGAAATTCAAATGTACGATAATATTGATACATGAAATAATTTAATATGTGTTTCGTTGGTTTTTTCGGAACATTCTTTTTGAAACTGTCAAAAAGCAGTAGTTTAACTTTTGAAGGCAAAAATATTTAATTACCTTCGGATAATATTTAATAAAAAAATCGATATGGCTACACAAGGAAGCACGCTAAATACTGCGTTTTGGTTACATCTTTTATTGGTCGTCGCAGGTTGGACTGGACCATTTCTGTTTTCGTGGTATTTCTTACTTATTGGATACGGATTAATATTCTTTCAATTCTTAATTTTTGGCAAATGCTTAGCCAATGATTTACATGATTTGGACGATAACAATTATTACACCTTTTATACCTTTTTATTTGAGTGTGTCGGTATTAATCTAAGTCCTGAGAACCGAAAGCGATTGTTCTTTTTTGTTCGCCGACCGTTATATCCGCTATTGTCTTCCTTTACCTTGTTTTGGCAAGTATTTTTAGGATTCAAACCGTTGTTATTTTGATATTATGAGGTGACACAAAATTTGATAAAAAAGCTATTATTCGTGTAATATATTTTACATAAATAATGGCTTTTTTTATTGTCTTCCTTTTATCGAAGTTTTTGGTACGTTGATATATTAGCAATTGATGAATCCGATAAAAAAAGTCTAAATAGCGTTGTAGTTTGAGCAATCGGCTCACGGTTAACAACAGCCGATTTTCGCAATAACTTGAAATACAGATTCAAATTCAATTACAAATTCAAAAAATTTGGCAGGGTTTGAATTTAGAAAATAAAAAAATAAAAAACTATGTTAGGTAAAGTAAAACAATGGTTTGGGATAGAAGGCGTTAAGGTTGAATTAATGTTGCCAGAAGCCGTTTCTGTAAAAAGTGGTCTGGTAAAAGGGCAGCTACAATTCATGTCAATGAATACTCAAACGGTTCAAAATATAAAATTAAAACTCATTGAAATTTACAGTAGGGGCAGACGCTCGAACAAAGTGACTTCCGAGTATCAATTGGGTGAAGTGACGATTTTTGAATCCTTTGAAGTGCCTGCGGAGTTGCCGATTATTATTGATTTTGAATTGCCGTTTGAATTATTAAAATCAGAAATTGATGAAATGGCGAATAAAAATGCTGTTTTGGGCGGCGTGGCAAAGTTTGCAAAATTCACAAGAGGCGTTAATTCTGAATTTCGAGTAGAATGTGAAGTTGAGGTGAAAGGTACTCGCTTGAGTCCTTTTGATAAGAAAAATATTTTACTTAAATAGTTTGGCTCTTTGATTCAACTATTTTTTGAGGTTCAAGGGACAATGTATATAATATACGTCCCTTAAACCTCAAACCTTAAAACCTAAAAGTATTTGGTACTTCCATAATCAAATCCGCACCATAGGCATTTGAAGGCGTTTGAAAACCAATTTTAAAATTACGATTTAAGACCTTTTGAACGATATTCACCGCCGTAATTGCCGTCAAAGTATAGGTTTCTTGCGTCACTAAATAAGCTATTATTTCTTCGCCTTTAGCATTTCTAACCCGCCCCCAAACGTAGGCTTTTGCCGCACTTCTTGTCTTTTCATCGGGGCCTGCATCAACCATTTTGATATAGGCTTTCGCCAATGATTTTACCAAATTCGTTTTTAATAACCAATTGAATTTTGACTGTACTTGAATGAATCGAATACTACTTTTTGGCACACCAAAAAAGACTTCCACATTCGGGATTCCTGTACTATAAAAAGCCGTTGCGACATCGCCCCACGGAATCGTTATACCGTAACTTTTGAATTCCTTACCAAATTCTAAAACCTGTGTTTTGTGTGCAATTGGTCGATCAACGAGTTGACCGTTTTCTCGGACTTTTCCTAATTCGCCTAAACCTTCGATTGCCGTCATCGCCGTTCCGTGCGACAAACCACCACCTTTACTCGCAAATCCTAAAGACAAATGCGTTGCATCGGGCATTTGATGAGATAAATATTTTGCTAAGCAATCCGTCGGCACAACATCAAAACCACAACCTGGCAAAACCATAATTTGAGCTTTTTTTGCAGCTTCATCATATTGACGCAACATTTCAAACACCTCAATTTCGCCAGTGATGTCCAAATAATGCGTCGTGTTTTGAATACAAGCCTCAACCATTGGTTTTGCGGTATGAATATAAGGACCAGCACAATGCAAAACGACTTCAACATCTGCAATTGCTTGATTGAGTGCGGTTGAATTATTCAAATCAAAAATGCGATAAGACAAGTTATATTTATCTGCAATCGGTTTGATTTTGCTCTCCGTTCGTCCTGCCAGAATCGGTTTTAGATTCGATTTTAACATTAATTCGATAATCAATTGAGCCGTGTAGCCATTTGCTCCGTAAAGTAGGATGTTTTTCATGTTGTAGTTTTTGTATTAAAATTTATGCTAATAACGCATTCTCTCACAAACTTCCAAAGAATAATTTATATGTCCAATTTTAATTTTTTTCAGTAACAATTGATAATTATAAAAAACTGATTATCAATTAGTTGTAATTTAAACTAAAAGATTAGTTATATAAAATAATTAAAAAGTGAGTAGAGTAGTGCGGGGCTGCTTAAAAAAGGAGTATTTCGGCATCTTTTTGATGTACAATATAGAAACTAAATCCTGAGGTAAAAAATAACGATAAGTTATGGTTCAATTAGAAATATATAGTTATGCGAATTATCGTTTTAGCGTTAACTGGCGTTAATTGGCGACTGAAGTCGCTGGTGTGAAACCTAACCAAATTTCATTTCAAAATTCGACCGATATAAGAATCTATTTGTAAATTAGTTATATATAGATTTATTTGCAATCTAACAATAGCTATCAATTGCTGCTGATAGCTGATTGATCAAAAAGTGATACGTCACTTTTTGATTTTGGCAAATTGAGGTTTTGGGTTTTTGTCCGTTCCTTTTTTCCTATAATTTATATTATGTTAAATAGAATATTCTAAAGCAAAGAGAACGGATTTCAGTCCGTTCCCTTTGTGTTCTATTTTATTAAAAAATTGTTTAGTCAAATAATTCGGTTGTTGCAGGATGACCTGCGAAAGCTTCGTCAATCGTTTCGTTATTTTCTAATTTTGCTAAACGATTCTTATATTCCTTAGTAATATCTAATTGACCCGCTTGAGCGTATAATTCTTTCAATGCAATCATTGTAGAACGGTCACCAGGATTCAAACTTTCTGCTTTTACAAATAAAGGATGTGCTTTTGCAGCAAATTCTTGGAACTTTTCAGTGGTCGCAGCATATTCTTTTTTCGCACTTAATGGCAATTCATTAAGTAGTTTTTTATACCGTACCGCCTCATTATAATACAAAGCGCCCAAAGAATAAATAACATCGCTATACTCCGTATCTTTCTCTAAAGCTGATTTGTAATATTTTTCAGCTTTGCCCATCAATTCCGCTCTTGCTTCATCTTCCGTAGCATCTTTCATCAAGTTGTCATAAGTATTACCCAATACAGAATACAAAGATTTGTTATCTGGATCATTAGCAATTGCATCTTTCAAACGAGCTTCTAACTTTTCAGTATCACCACTTTTCAAATAGAAGTTAATTTCACTATATAACAACTCTTGATTTTCAGGAAAAACACCTCTACCCTCTTGAAGGTATTTCATTGCTTTTTCCTCATCGGTATCAAAGTATGACTTAAACAAACCATTATAAAGTTCTGCTGTTTTCGTTCCATTCCCCAACATTTGCTCATATAATATAGCTGCTTCTTTGTTTAGACCTGCTGCTGTTGCTAAGAAAGCCGTTGCTTGTAGGTGTGTTGGATATTTCTCGGTTGTTGTTCCGTCTTCATTAATATCTACACCAGCAAGTGGATCAGCAGATTCATCAATTGGTTCAACCAAATCATGGATTACCAAAACCATGTTATAGTCATTATATGCCGCAGCGTAATCTTGAAGTTCATAATTACCTGCACCACGATTCCAAAATTCGAATGCAATGCCCTGCAAATCTTTAGCAGCACTCGTTTGTTGGAAACTTTTAACCATTTCGTGATTTACTGCGTTTTTACCTGCATCAAAAGCTATTTCTAAAGCATCTTCGTATTTCACTTTAGTTGTTGCATTTTTTGATAATTCGAGGTAAATTTTGGTTTTTTTCAACCAAGCATCCGCTTGTTTTTTACCAGCAATTTCGTCAATTTTTGAAGTCGCATAATCAATTCGAGTTTTTGCTTCTTCTAATTTGTCAAGACCCGAACTTTGGTCTTGATTGTAACCTGCGAATGATGTATTTGCTTTTCTAACCGCCTTTGCAGGATCTTCTTGTGCAGAAACAGTTATAGAGAATGCCATTAAAGCAAGCGTAAGGCTTAAAGCCAATTTTCTAAAGTTCATAATTAGTTGGTTTAATAGTATTATTATGCTAATTTAATTTATCAAATCTTTTTAATATATCGTTAATTACAATCATAGCTTTTATTCGGAAATTATTTGTTTAATTCAAAAAAGCTAACGTAAACCATCGAATTACGAGATAATCCGATGATTTACAATTATAATCTTAATATTTTGATCATCGTCGTGTTTGACGACACTATTCTCCTTCTGTAACATCTAATTCCTCAGATGCTTCATCATTTAGAATTTCATTAACATTTTCGTCTTCATCATCGTCTCCAGGAACTAAAGCGACATCTGCAATTGAATCATCTTCATCAATTCTAATGACCCGAACACCCTGTGTTGCACGACCCAAAACAGGTAAATTTGCTACTGCTGTTCTAATAACGACTCCTGATCTATTAATAATCATCAATTGATCGGTATCCAAAACTGCTTTTATTGCGACAATGTTTCCTGTTTTTTTGGTGACTTGCATGGTTTTTACTCCTTTTCCACCACGACTCGTCAAACGATAATTTTCCAAAAGAGATTGTTTGCCATTCCCTTTTTCAGAAATCGTCAAAATATTTTTCAATTCTATATCCGGATTAATAATAATCATTCCGACGGCATGATCTTTTTCTTTAGCAATTGAAATACCTCGAACTCCCGAAGCCGTTCGGCCCATTGAACGGACATTTTCTTCCATAAAATGAACTGCACGACCGCTATGAGAAGCAATAATTACATGACTTTTGCCATCGGTCAATTTTGCTTCAATCAAATGATCATCTTCACGAATCGTAATTGCATTAATACCATTAGAACGAGGACGTGAAAATGCTCGAACCTGTGTCTTTTTAACCGTTCCGTTGCGAGTACAGAAAATGATAAAATTATTATCCAAAAACTCTTCGTCACTCAAATCCTTAATTACAATATAAGCTTTCACCATATCATCCTGCGGCAATTCGATAATATTTTGAATCACACGACCACTTGATGTTTTGTTTGCCTCTGGAATTTCGTAAACTCTCAACCAGTGACAACGTCCTTTTTCAGTGAAAAGCAATAGATAATCATGGACATTTGCGACGAACATGTGTTCGATAAAGTCCTCATTTCGAGTTTTACTACCCTTCGCTCCTCTCCCACCACGATTTTGTGTACGATATTCATCAGACTTCGTGCGTTTGATATATCCCAAATGTGAAATGGTAATAATCACCTCATCATTCGCCAACATATCTTCAATTCGGATTTCGCCTGCTGCGAAAGTAATATCGGTACGACGTTCATCACCATAACGATCTTTCATTTCAGCTAATTCCTCTTTGATAATTTCAAGTTGTAATTCCTTACTGTTCAAAATTGAATTGAAATAATCAATTTTTTCCATTAATTCATTAAACTCTCCTTTGATTTTATCCCGCTCCAAACCGGTAAGCCGCTGCAAACGCATATCCAAAATCGCTTTCGCCTGCAATTCTGATAAAGTCACCACTTTATCTTTTGCAAACTCACCAGCCATTAAGCGTCCCTTTGCTTCTTCCCCATCTTTACAGCTACGGATTAATTCAATTACTTGGTCTAAATAATCCAAAGCAAGCAAAATTCCTTCTAAAATATGCGCTCGTGCTTGTGCTTTTTTCAATTCAAAAAGCGTTCTGCGTTGCACAACTTCCACACGGAATTTGACAAACTCCTCAATCAATTGCTTTAAGTTCAATAATCTTGGACGACCATTTACTAAAGTAATATTATTCACACCGTAAGACGTTTGTAACGGTGTATATTTATATAATTTACTTAAAACGACGTTTGCATTCGCATCACGTTTGACATCGACAACGATACGCAAACCCTTTCTGTCAGACTCGTCACGAATATCAGAAATACCTTCGATTCTTTTATCGTTCACCAAGTCCGCAATCTTAATAATTAAGTTTGCTTTATTAACTTGAAAAGGAATCTCATTAACGACAATCGTTTCTCTACCAGAAGGCGATACTTGAATTTCTGCCTTTCCTCTGACGACCACTTTACCACGACCAGTTTCAAAAGCTTCTTTGACGCCCTCCGTTCCGTAAATCGTACCACCAGTCGGAAAATCAGGCCCAGTGATGTGTTGCATCAAGCCCTCAATATCAATTTCGTTATCATCAATGTAAGCGACAATACCATTGATAATTTCGGTCATATTATGTGGCAACATATTCGTAGCCATACCGACCGCAATCCCTGAAGCACCGTTTACCAATAAATTCGGAATACGAGTTGGTAAAACGGTTGGTTCTTTTAACGTATCATCGAAATTGAGCCTAAAATCAACCGTATCTTTTTCAAGGTCAGCCAGAATTTCATCACTAATTCGGGATAATCTCGCCTCTGTGTAACGCATAGCCGCAGGGCTATCGCCATCCATCGAACCAAAATTACCTTGTCCATCGACCAAAGGATATCGCAAAGACCAATTCTGAGCCATCCGCACCATCGTATCATAAACGGAAGAGTCACCATGTGGATGATATTTACCCAAAACTTCCCCTACAATTCTCGCTGACTTCTTATGTGACTTGTTGTAAACCAACCCCAAACCTGACATACCGAATAAAACTCGGCGGTGAACAGGCTTTAAACCATCTCGTACGTCTGGTAAAGCTCTTGACACAATAACCGACATTGAGTAATCAATGTAAGCCGACTTCATTTCCGTACTAATGTCAATAGGAATTATCCTTTCTCCAATATTCATAGTATCTATTTAATAATTCGATTGTAAATTTCAATGCAATTACAGCTGTAATTACCACGATTTTGATTACTTTTTTGATTACTAATAACAAAAAAAAGCACTAAAAACCAGTCATTTATCAATGTTCAATACCCCTTTTTTTTAGGGTTTGCAAAAATACAAAATTCCTTTGACATCACCTTGTTTGTCGCCTTTCTGTTTAGGTATAATTTAGCCATTATTCATTGAATTGACAATAAATTTACATTGTTATATTATAGGAATTATAATACATTTGTCCTAATGATTTAATAGCATTGTCGAAAATACTTATATTACTGCCTGTACTACTATACATTTTTAATTGAACCATGACTTGTTCAGCTTTTTATCTTGTATAGCAGTATGACTACTGCCATTAATTTTTTTATAAATTGAAGAATATTTCGTTCTCCAATAATATAAAATTATAGATTACTTTTATGAAGAACCTGACAAAATGGAAATATCGCCACTCGGCAATGCTACTCTTATTTACGTTTGTATTTCTCAGTTTTTGTACTGATACAAGGCGTACCGACAAACTTTCAGACGTTTTAGAAGAAGCCGTATTGAATGTTTCATTTTACCACATAGTTTTAGAAATAGGGCTTGACGAAAGTGATTATTCTGGTAAGGTGACTTGCCAATTTAGCCTATCCTCCCCCACCAATACGGTTAGTTTAGATTTGCATCAAGCATTAAAAATTCAAGATATTAAAAATGATACCGAAAACTCCCTGACCTATTTCCGTCAAGGAAATAAGTTGAATATTGTTTTCCCTCAAAAAATAGCATCAGAAACGCAAACAACTATTCACATCACCTACTACGGAAAACCGCAAACGATTAAGCAAAATAACCTTAAAAAAGGATTAGTTTATGAATATCACGGCGACAATGAACCTATAATTGCAACGCTTAACACTCCTTTTTTATCACATTATTGGTTTCCGTGCAATGACAAAATTTCGGATAAAGCGGACTCCGTATATTTAGATATTATCATTCCTGACACTATTGTTAATGATTATCCGCTAATCGCTATCGCTAACGGAAAATTAGAGGCAGATTTAAAATTAATCAACAATAAAAAGATTTTTAAATGGAGACATCGCCACGTTATCGCACCTTGTTATATCTTTTTTGCCATTTCTAATTATAGAAAACGAACCGAAAAAATTGAGCAGGAAAGTGGAGAATTTTTCCCAATTGATTTTTATGTTTTCAATGAAGATTACAGTGAATCATTGGCACAAATGCACGGGATTAAAAGTGTGTTTAGCTTCTTCTCTGATAAATTTGGTGCATACCCTTTCGCTGACGAACAAATGGCTTTTGCCCAAATTGGCTTTTATAGTGGTATCGAAACCCAAACTTGTCCTATCCTCGAAAACTTGACGCAACGGCGATTTTATACCATGATTCACGAGTTAGCACATTCATGGTTTGCCAATAGCGTAACCGCTGAAACTTGGCAAGACGCATGGCTTCACGAAGGTTTTGCCACTTATGCGGAAATACTTTGGGATGAGTACCGATATGGAAGAATTGCGTACCAAAATAGTATTCAAAAAATTGCTTATTATGAAGGTGGGAAAGTTTATGGCGAACCAACCAATGACCCTTTTCAGGTTTTTTCGGGTATTATTTATAATAAAGGTGCTTATGTTTTGCACCTTTTGAGAGGTCTTGTCGGTGACGAAGTTTTCTTTAATATTTTGAAAACTTATCTCAATCGCTATCAAGATAAAAATGCTTCAACGATTGATTTTATTAATATTTGTAAAGAAAAAAGCGATTATGATTTTGATACCTTTTTCAATCAATGGGTTTATAATGAGGGGCATCCAGTTTATAATTATTCGTTTCATCAAAACCCAAGAAACTTAGATATTACGCTCATTATTCGTCAAACGCAGATTACGGAAATCAACCAAGTTTTTAAAATGCCAATTCAATTATTATTAGATTTAGAATTTCAAGATACCGTTATTACAATTAATAATAACGACTTCTACGAAAAGTACATTTTTAAAACAACTCAACAACTTAATGATGTTGTCCTAGATCCCAACAATCTATTATTAAAACAGGTAGAACAAAAAAAGCATTTGATTGAAATAAGTAATAATGGTATCTATAATGTGCAAATTGACCGAAGTTTGAGCGGTCGAACGATTGATTTAATATTAGAAAGTGCGACAAAACAGAAAGCAACCTTTTTGCTGCAAGATATTCATAAAAAGGTGCTGTACAAAAAATCACTAACGGTCGCAGGTACTTCGGTAACGAAAATTGAAATCCCCCGAAATATAGAAGGCGGTGCTTACACCATCATTATAGAGAGTAAATCAGAACGATTTTTTAAAGATTTGATGATTTTGGATTAGATTTTAGACCGCTTTGCTTTTAGATTTTAGACGTTAGAGTTTAGAGTTTTGGATTGCTTCGCTTTTAGATGATAGTTTTTAGTTTTTTTTATCACATCCTTGAACGTCTAAAATCTAAAAGCAAAGCGGTCTAAAGTCTAAATTAATAAATTTTAAACGTTATATTTGTGCTGCAAAACTAAAATGCAACTTTTCAAATAGTCAAGTTGTTTTAAAACTTTGAGTAATAGTTAAAAATCAAAAAATCATGGGTACTTTTTTTCCAGTATTAATAATCGTTTTCGTAGCATTTGGCTTGTCTTTCATCTTAATTAATTTGCGAGGCGTTGTCAAAGGTGAAGAATTTAGAGGCACTTGTGCAACGAATAATCCGATGTTAAAAGCACAAATTGGCGAATGTACAGTTTGCGGTAAAACATCTGATGAGGAATGTAATATGCCTGAAGTAAAACCAGCTTAAATAATTTACCGCTTCATAACATAATAAAGGGTCGAATGCTTTCTAAAAGCCTTCGACCCTTCTCATTTTATTAATTATTGTAACTTGATGACGATTGATTTTTAGGTTATTGCGATTGATATTTAATATTTTACAGACTACAATTCCGAAAAATCAACTACAAAACCATCTAATTTATATTTAGACCTTAAAGCTTTTTTATAAGCCGTTGTTTGTTCTTGCGTCGGATAATTTCCGATAATAATCTTGTGCGTCGTTTTACCATTTTGCGTATCAATGGTGAAGAAAACGTCCGTAAAACCAATTCCCTTTAGCTGAATAATTCGTTCGATGACAGAATCCAAGTCTGAAAAAACACCAACCTGAACACCATAACCAGATTTAGCTTGACTCAAAATATCCGCTTTAAAAAGATTACCTGTTGCAGTACTTTTTTTAGCTGGTTTCCAAGTTGATTTTGCTGCTTTTTCGGCAGTTGCAGGTTTAGTTGTAGTTGTATTGTATTCTTTTGGCGTGTTGCTACCTTTTGTCGTGTTTTCAATGACTGGCGGTGTTACTGCACGGGGTTTTGGAGTTTCTTCTGCCGTTGTTGTCGTTACTACGCTTGTCGTTCCTGCACCCACAACTTCTACTTTCACACTTACTTCATTGTCATAAACCATTCCTATTAATTCTCCTACTTTGCGAGAAACAACGACTATTTTGCCCGTAACGAAAGGTCCTCTGTCTTTGACGGTCGCAATTGCAGATTGACCGTTTGCCGTGTTGGTTATTTTTAATTTCGTTCCAAAAGGATGGTCTTTATGCCCAGCAATAAACATTGTATTTTTATTATAAATTTCGCCACTTGCCATTTGCAAATTATGAAAATTATCGCCTAAAAAAATTGCCTTACCGTACTCCTGTGCATTGGCTACAAAACTCATACAAATTAAAACCAACCATAAATAATTCTTCGTTTTCATATACTTTTTTATTTTATAAATAAATTATACAGATGTGAGATTCATAAAAATCTAATATCTAAAGTTAAACCACTATACATTTTTGATTGAACTAAAAAGGTTTGGACTTTGGACGAAATATTTTAATCACGAATTGTCACGATTTATTTTATTTTTTACAATGTATAAAATGTTGATAAACAACATTTTAAAATTAATGTAATTTGTGCAAACTCGTATCAAACATTTTTTATTAATTCTGTCTAAAGTCCAAAAAAGATACAAAGAACCAAAAATTCGTATTCAATTGATTATTAGCACGTTTACTTTGTGCCTTAGTAGTTCAAATTTTCATTTTTCTTGATACTCCATTGGATTTTTTACGCTAAAAATGCAATGAATATTTTTAAAAAACTATCCGTACTTAAACCAATTTTTTGTTTAGAATAAGGGAGCGGAAAACAATATTCAAAGTACAAAAACTTTTACAAACTATTGAAAATTATTCAATCATAAAATTATGATTTGATATTAATATGCAAAATCTCATCACGATTCTTATGAATTTGGCTTATCAAACAATTCCCTACCAAAAAATGTATGGTAATAATTCAAAAATCACCCAAATATTTGCCGGTTTTATTAATTGGCGGCTCGAGTCATTTTGATATTTGCGAAAGTATTAAAAAAACATTGAACTATACAAATATTTTTAATATTTGTGGAAAGGTTAATCTATTGGAATCACCAGCTTTCGTGTCATTCGCAACGATGAATTACGCCAATAATTCCGATTTGATTCCTACTGCACACAGAAAAAAAACTCTTCAATAGGATATTTTATTAAAAACTGACGATATATAAAGTGTTAAATTGCAAAGGTAATTTTCCCCAAAAAAATCTATGCCGATTTTTCCCGATTTTTTGGGAAAATATGGGCATTCGTCGCTTCCATCAGGTTTATCAAAAAACTGGATTTTCAACTACTAATTAACAAGTCAAACAAAACCAACCAATGATTTTAGAAACCGAACGCTTATTATTAAAACCTGCACGAACTGAAGATGCCGCTTTCATTTTTGAATTGTTAAACTCGCCAAAATGGAAACAATTTATTGGCGACAGAAAGGTAAATTCCATTGACGATGCAGAAGAATATATTAAAAATCGAATGTTACCACAGTTTGAACGGCTCGGTTACGGAAACTATATCGTGATTAGAAAATCAGATAATGCGAAAGTAGGTAGCTGTGGCTTGTATGACAGAGAAGGTCTGAAAGGGATTGATATTGGCTTCGCATTTCTGCCTGCTTATGAGAGGAAA
>Ga0306864_1000375_pt1 | contig 21196 bp, 23 predicted proteins | sample AntRauTorckE5430_FD_190448 | JGI IMG/M metagenome (GOLD analysis project Ga0306864, IMG submission 190448) | Saline lake microbial communities from Rauer Islands, Antarctica - Metagenome Torckler E5 #430 (v2) (version 2) | ecosystem: Environmental > Aquatic > Non-marine Saline and Alkaline >...
AGCAATTGAGAACATAGGTCCAATCTTGGACAAAGCATCATACACAGAATACACCTGTTCAGGGGTGGTGTAAAGCTTTTCGGGATCAATATCCTCGTTGTTGACACCATCTTCTTCTCCTCCAGTGATACCGATTTCCATCTCAAGCCAGATTTTCATGGGTGCCATCTTCTTGAAGTATTTAACACAGATAGCAATGTTCTCATCATCGGGCTCTTCAGAAAGATCAAGCATATGAGAAGAGAAAAGTGGCTCGCCAAACTTTTCAAAATATTCCTTATCTGCCTCAAGCATACCATCGAACCAGGGAAGGAGCTTCTTCGCACAGTGATCAGAGTGGAGAACTACGGGAACTCCGTAGTACTTAGCAACTGCACGTACATGATAAGCAAGAGCAACAGATCCAGCTGCAGCAGCATTAGGGTCCTTCACAAACTTTCCAGCCAAGAATACTCCTCCTCCGTTGGATACCTGGATAATAATGGGAGAGTTGTTCTTTGCAGCGGCTTCAAGACATGCGTTAGCACTGGAGGAACTATGTGGAGACGTACAGAGGAGTGATATATTAGTAGGGTTGCGTATTGTCATTTCTTTGTATTGAGTTTGGAGAACTTTACCTACCTTGTACAGTTCACTGCTGGGATAGCATACCCGGTGTCACGAGCGTGCTCTAGAAGCTTTACAAGGTTGTCTCCGGTGACAACTCCTGGTGGAACAATATCTGTTATGGAAGGCATTTCGATAGTTGACTGTTGGAACTGTTGTGGACGTAGAGAGTAAAAGTGCTGATAATAAATAACACCTAAAGGGAGAAATTTGATGGACCAGAATGTTCCAAAACGTTCTCCTTGTGAAGGACTTTTTTCAATGGTGGTGGAGAAACGAGATTTCTCGACTCCCATCCATGATTATAAGCCTTTTTAATTTGTAATGCTTTCGAGCATTCGTACGAAGTTGTCCCGGTACGTACCGCACATACGAGTAAAATGGAGTCTCCGCTAAAGGGCCTGTAGATAAACAGAGATCAACATTGTTTCTTTCGTCGGACTGTTGTGCTACATCGGTATCACTACCTATGGAAGGGTCTTCGTAGATTGATTCTTGGCATTTGCTCAACAACTGAATTGCCTGCAAGTTGCAAGAGCCAAAGCCAAACCGGTCGCTGAATATTAGTATTCACTCCGAATATTGGTGATGTTATTCATTTTTATAGATTGTTGTGACGTCTACAACAGCAGGTGTTATCGACGCGACAGCAAGCTAGCAAAAAGCAGTTCCTTCTTGTGGCAAAATCTGCGACGATCCACAACCAGAGCGTAATTACTTAAGCCCCATCAAAAGATATTATGTTAAGAGGCAAAAAGATTCAAGAAGCACTTTCACTTTCAGGAGCCATCAAACTTTTGGACACACAAATTTCTGAGGAACAAACAATTCAATATGACTGCCCTAAATACAATCGTACCACCAGGAGTTGTCACCGGAGACAACCTTGTAAAGCTTCTAGAACATGCCCGTGACAATGGGTATGCTATCCCAGCAGTGAACTGTACAAGGTAAGCATGTCAAATGGAAAAGATCCCAATCAATAATTGGCCTTCCATGCAGATTCTCATCCGTGATGATCGCGGCTATATACTATCTATGTGGAGAGGTTGATTCCGAACGTCGATCATTGAACCAGTTCTAGGACGAAGGAAAATAATTTCATTGAGTTCAAAGAAAAAGTCCGAGATTCAGTCGTATTTTAATTCACTATCAATCTAAAACACATCTTCCCTCTGTACGTCTCCACATAGTTCCTCCAGTGCTAACGCATGTCTTGAAGCTGCTGCAAAGAACAACTCTCCCATTATTATCCAGGTATCCAACGGAGGAGGAGTATTCTTGGCCGGAAAATCTGTTAAAGACCCTAATGCTGCTGCAGCTGGATCTGTTGCTCTTGCTTATCATGTACGCGCAGTTGCTAAGTACTATGGAGTTCCCGTAGTTCTCCACTCTGATCACTGTGCGAAGAAGCTCCTTCCCTGGTTCGATGGTATGCTTGAGGCAGATAAGGAATATTTTGATGCATTTGGAGAGCCTCTTTTCTCTTCTCATATGCTTGATCTTTCTGAAGAGCCCGATGATGAGAACATTGCTATCTGTGTTAAATACTTCAAGAAGATGGCAACCATGAAAATCTGGCTTGAGATGGAAATCGGTATCACTGGAGGAGAAGAAGATGGTGTAAACAACGAGGATATTGATCCCGAAAAGCTTTACACCACCCCTGAACAGGTGTATTCTGTGTATGATGCTTTGTCTAAGATTGGACCTATGTTCTCAATTGCTGCTGCTTTCGGTAACGTCCACGGAGTATACAAGCCTGGTAATGTCAGTCTTTCTCCCGAGAAGCTTCTCACTCACCAGGAGTACACCAAGAAGCAGATCAATTCTCCCCTTGAGCGTCCTATCTTTCTTGTAATGCATGGAGGATCCGGATCAACTGAAGATGAGATTAAAGTTGCCGTAAAGAATGGAGTAATCAAGATGAATATCGATACTGACACTCAGTGGGCATATTGGGACGGTCTCCGTCGTTTCGAGGCCGAAAAGCGTGATTATCTCCAGGGACAGATTGGAAATCCTGAGGGAGATGAGAAGCCAAACAAGAAGTTTTACGATCCTCGTGTTTGGGTCCGAAAAGCCGAGGAGAGCATGTGTGCACGTGTAGGAGATAGTATGGCTAAGCTCGGAAGTGTCGGAACTTATCCGAAGTCAACCGAACCAGGTTCTCAGCAGGTCATTCTTCAAAAGAATTCAGTTGGGAAATTGGTTGGCGCATTGAAGTCGATCTTTTAGATTACTAAGTTATTTCAACTGTCTAAGCTTGTGTACATAATATTCCAGTTAAAAACGAATAACATGTATTATCCTAATACCATAAAAAGTTCGAAAGAAAGAAACTAGCTCACATTCAATGTGAATTACGATTAAACACTTTGTGCAGTAGAACTTTTCTCCTTAATTCATTTTTGATCTGTCTTCTTCGGGGCCTTCGTCCCAAACAAAGTCCAAAGTTTCTCTGATGCAAACCATCCTGCCATTACGCATGTTAACCAATTTTCGTTTGTAAATGCTGCCCCAAAATTCACCAATGCGCCGAAACCAAGCGAGGGTTGCACTGTGTATGCCAGCGTCGTTGACAATTGAATTCCTCTAGCCAAAGCTCCAGTCAAAAATTGTGCCAGCGGTGAGGTGAAACTAAAAGTCATACTCTCAAATGCAGTTGTGACGGTTTTGACAACTCTATCATTTTACAACGCAAAGATTGCAGGATTAGTTGTGGAGAAGGTATATCGTATGTGTGGACATCACTTATCTCACCTGTTTGTCGAAGGTTCTGGCTGCAAAGTAGGATGCACTACGCATACAATACTGGCAAGATAAAGTGCTGCTTGAGCTGGCTTTGTCAATGCGATCTGATTCTCCTCCTTTTCCAAGAATGGCATGAAACCAACAAAATTATCAAGCCATACTGGACTTTTATTATTGAACCATTCCAAACTTTTCCGCATATGTTTAGTCAATGTGGAAACCGAAAAACGTGTGATTGCAAAGCATTTCGCAATGGACTTCGAAAAGAAAAGACCAATTGCCTTGGTGCAACAAAGCATTGCACAAAATCCTGCCATCGTGTTCCCTAACATCGGTTCTGATACATACACAAGAGATGAAGAAAGTATCTCCCAAATTGCAACAGTCTGTGTTGCAACATCACAGGCAGCCGAAAATGAAAACTTGCTGAAAGAATCAAACCCTTGCTCAATTAGTGATGTGAGGAGGACAATTATCTTTTTCGAATCTTGCATGAATATAACCATCGTATCAGACACCATTGATATAGACTTCATCACGAGACACGTCACCCAATTCTTAGATTTCGATATACCAGCACACATGAAAAAACCAATGGCATCTACCACACTACGCGCCTGTGAACAACACATCGAAAGCGGTGGATAGATCTTTCCAGAGGCAATACGAAATTGATTCATCATTTTGCCACGAAGATTGTTCAGACCACGGTTAAATTTCAAGGTAATCTCTATAGCACTGCCATATGCATTCATTGTAATCTTAGCCATTTGTTCAGAAAAAATCTTGTACAGAGAACCGACCCCACTCAGTAGATCAAGCACCACGGCAAGAAATGTTTGACTGATGGTTGAGATTTTATCAAGGAGTTTCTCAGTATATGGCGCAAGATATGGAGCCGTGACAAATGATAGTGCTGGATACAAAAGAAAAAGAGCGATAGGCAAACCACTGCGAATCTCTTCAACTGGCATTGGCTGTGCGATTTCTTTTTTAGAATTGAAATTAAAACCTTTCTGCATAGTGAGCCAAGGGCTCCTCTTTTCTACGATAGAAGAGGATGAAACACCTCCATTCACAATGACTGCACCAGGGAGACCCATCCTAATTGGCAGAGGTCGGCAGTCAACGCTGACTAACGAGATCCCATGAAGGAAAAAAAGTAGTAGATGGGGATGCATGGCTAATATTTAACGATGGTAGAGAAGTAGATCTTTGGAAGATATGGACAAGATCGGAGCGGAAAAGAACAATATCCTAATGTTCTCTCATGTTCTTTGAAATTTGTGACCAATGCCAGCCACCAATGCCGATGAACTCGTGACGTGGAACATATTTAAGCCCATTCCCTTTGGGACTATGTAAGTAAAAAAAGGTTGGAGCTATTGATACCATACTACTATTCTATTTCGTACATTAGGTATTAGTTGCCTGCGGCCTTGAGCTTAATCTCATTAATTGCTGCACAACAGCAGTCAAAGTTATATTTTATACAAACCTACAACCAATCCTAACATTAAAAATCATATCATTCGAAAGAGGATTCAATTTCCGAGTAAGTTCGGACTACGATTACACGTCATACAATTTATATGTTGTTTTTTGAAATTCTTGTTATCACATTGATGTTACCGAAAACAGAGTACACTCACTACCTCTTGAATGCTTCTTCTTGTGCATTAGTCAATCTTGATGGATCCGAAGATCTTCTGGTTGAACCAGAGAGAGCTCAAAAATCCAACAGTTCCAGTTACCAAGTAAAGCCCGAATGAATTCAATGCCATGTATCCAAAGTACAACGCATAGGTAGCAGGACTGCTAGACTCAAGCTGCTTGAAATAGTGGAAGGAGTAGCCAAACACGTACAATGCAGTTGCTCCTCCAGTTGTGAAAGAACGCCACCACCAGCGATAATCTTCTCCACAGATCTGGAAATAATTAAACAAGACAGTGATCTCTGCACATGTCAAAAGAAGAATGGCAAACGTAAGAAAAAGGAATCCGAACACGTAGTAATACTGATCCATCCACAAGGAAGACATAATGAAAAACAACTCAAGAAAGCAAGCTCCAAACGGCATAACTCCACCAATTGCAGCGGTGAAGAAAGATCCCATGAACCAGGGCTGATCAGGAATCTGTCTTGGAATGTTTGATGTATTTACTGGGAATTCAATAGCATCAACCTTGAATCCAAAATAAGCTCCGAAAAATACCAAGGGGGTTGAGATTCCGAACCAAAGCAAGAGCAGAATTATCATTTTGGAGAAAGGAACTGCATCACCCGATTCTTTAGTGAAAGCCAAAAGGTTCATGACGAAGAAGATACAAAATGCAATGGTGGGGAATCCAAATGCAGTTGCAGCAGTTGCCTTTTGCCAACTCTTTCCCTTGAACGTCTTGTAAATGCGTGCCATGGCGTATCCTCCGACCCCCCCCATGAGAACATAGAGGATGAGCAATGCCATAATAAGCGATCCACGCCTTGCGGGGCTCAAGAATCCCATCATTGCAAACAATAGAGTAAATGAGCTCATGAAAAGCAACTGGACTCCGTTTCCAACGCATACAGAGAGCATCATGGGGTAAGCAGGAGGACGGAAAACATCTGCATGCACAAGTTTCCATCCAAACTCCTCCTGATCTTCAGTCTTTTCCTCATCAGTCGAAACACGCGCATAACGGTCGTAATCACGACGAAGATTGCGCACAAGAATGGCAGCAATCATGGAAGTAAGAACGAATACAATGACCAAACTGTTGGAGATGGATAGCCAGTGAACCTTGCTAGGAACTCCGTCGTCCATGTTCAAGTAAATATCCCACCGGGACGACCATGAAACTTCCTTGTTCTCCGTCCACTTGACATCATAGGTAAAGAGAACCTTTCCGCTTGCGGGTTGAGGTCCAGGGCCTGCCTTCGTTACCATGTAGTAGTTGGTATGCTTTCTATCCTTCTTTGTGTGATCACAAGATGCTATAGGATTTTTGATGGTTGCCTTTTTGACGCTTGTAGACTCATCAGATTTAGTGTTGCCACCATCGTCATCATCTGTAAAGACGGGAGTGTAATCGTGAGCAATGCTGAAAGGCTCAACGGTGAAACGAACAATCCTGTTCTCCTTGGTACCGAGTACATCACCGTCAATCTCGTGATATTCAAGCTCAATATTGACGTGATTATTGATGTATGCCTTCTTATCATCATTAGCGATGAATCCAAGAGGGAATCCGTGAAAATACTTGGTGTATGACTTCTTATCGTCCTCCATCTTGGATGCAGAAGGAAGGTTATCAACGATCCAATTATTGTGATACTCTTGACGGATAGCGCGGACAACTTTGCTTGGGCTGACACCCTTTGCTTCCACGCGTCCAAGGTGAGAAATACAGACCTGCTCACAGTACATATCTGTCTTCATTTCCACGCGGTAAGGAGAGTTTTCAATTCGATCTCCAGCGAGGAATTCACCAAGATTTTCATTGTCCATTTTGACTCCGTTCTCTGGGGGACAGAAAGGAAGGCGGTAGTATTCGATTGGGTACTCATCATGGACGGAAGTGATCTTGTTTACCTTAAGCTTGATACTGGAGGAAGTGGGTGGGTAAACAAAGGTGAGATTTTCAGACTGGAAGACGCATGATGATTCTGGGTTGAAGACTAGTGATCTATCTGTTCAAAACAATATTTTGTTGATGTTTTACACTTGTTTTCTACAATTCTGCAAACCAGATGTATCGTGGTAAAATTTTCCGAAACATTTGAGTGCGAGAAGAACCACTTGCAATGCATTTATCGGCAGTGAACATTCCTCTATCAATTATGACAGCAACAGAAGTCTATCGCATATTATGACAAATGACTAAAAGGTAACATTAACACCACGTTCTTCACAACGATTACACTATATCACTTACTTATCTCCATCCTTGAACGAGTGAGGATGCACTCCAGGTAAGTAGAAACCGTGCACATACTGCACGGCAGCAAGAGCTACGGCTAGGAAGGCTCTGTAATTCGGCATTGTTCGTTTATGGAGAGATTGTGATGTTCGCGACTAGATAAGATGTGCCTCCCTCCTCCTCTCGACCGACAGCAGCGGATACCTCGAACCTTTTTAGTGGGGGGGCGACGAGGGAGAGTTTTGATTCAGTGCCCCTCCAGCTAAAATAGCGCTTTTCAAGTGATCATTCGCATTTTCGGAGAAACAAAAGACAAAAGGAAAAGCTCACCTTTGGTACTGACTGAGCCACCAGTATCAGATAAAAAATAAAAAGAAGGCAAATCGAATCCTGGCCCAACAACCATAAAAGAACGATATGTTTGCTGCTAGACTAATAACTCGATCTGTCACAAACAGATTGACAGCCACCAAACTGCCCTTCACCGCCACCAAACAGCCCTTCACCGCCTTTTCCAAAATGACTCTTACCACTCTTCCATCTGTTGAGCTTATGCAGGGATTCCCTGATGTCAAGAAGATTAACATCTCTGACTACTGCGCCGGAAAGAATGTCATCATTGTGGGCCTTCCCGGAGCCTTCACTCCTACGTGATCCTCAAAACAGGTTCCAGGATATCTTGAGAAACAGGAAGCTCTCAAGGCAGCTGGAATTGAAGAGGTTATCGTTTACTGTGTGAACGATCCTGCTGTTAGTAAGTTCTTTGGTAGAAGCCAGTAGTGATTATCTTGCTGGGGTTCTCAATCACAGAAACGTCTTTCTTTTGCTTCTTTTTGATTCTTTTTCCTAACTTTTGTCAATATTGAATTTTAGTGCAAGCTTGGGGTAAGGATCAGGGCATCGAAGGATCCATGATTACTTTCATGGCCGATCCTGCTGCTGAATTAACCAAGGCACTTAACATGCAGATGACGCATGCAGGTCCTCCCTCTGTTGGAATTATCGGACGTTGCAAGCGTTTCGCTATCCATGCTGACGATGAGGAGATTAAGGCAGTTGTTGTCAGCGAGGGTCCTGATGATCCCGCTGGAGACAATGATCCATCTGCGTCCCTTGCTGAGAACATGCTCGAGGTTGTCAAGAAGTCTGCATAAATTTCAATTTATTGCCAGGCTCATAGATTATAGATTATGGTCAAACTTGAAAGAGACTATGCACAACTTATGCCAAACAAGCAATGACGTTCCTTCCCATGTGCCGATAGGCTGGGAAGGGACTGAGAAATATTTCCTCGTTTAGAAATGCTACTGCTTCCTGGTAGCTAGGAATTTGTTGACATAAAGTTTTTGCGCCTGTTTCCGAAAGATGGCTTATATAATCTAAATTTACTTCTTCATAAGAGTACACGTACTTACATTGATGCTTTAATTTGTTTTAATATTTCGTGCATGAGATAAGTTTGATGCCGAATGTGTCCCTGCAATATAGCCACTAGACCAACAGTTCATAAAGTTGAATCCTCCAGTTACGCCATCTACATCAATAATCTCACCGCAAAAGAATATGCCAGGGCAGATTTTGCTCTCCATTGTTTTCATGTTGATGTCCTTCAGCGCCACACCGCCAGCAGTTACAAACTCGTCTTTGAAGACTCCCTTGCCGGTGACGTCTACAACGAACTCCGCAATGTTACGTGATAATGCACCTACTTTTTTCTTTGGTGCTTCAGCCCAAATTTTATCATTTTCGAATCCACTTTCTCTTACTAATGCAGCCCACAGTCTCCGAGGAATAACTGATGCTCCACTAGCGTCCATTAGCGGGCATACCGAACTCACCGCCTTTTTAGGGGCCAAAGACGTCATCGCCCATAATTTTGTTTCAATCTCTTGTGCTGTCCCAAACTGCGGTGCCCAGTGAACAATGACATCTCCTCTATAGTTCATATCTCTAAATTCTCTGGCCGCGAAAGCAGACAACCTTAATGCAGCCGGGCCTGAAAGGCCGTGATCTAATGTAAAAGGAACAAAAATAAAGATGAGATAAGAGGTAAACAATGTCGAGCTCCTGATCTATTGCGGAAAACTTACGTGTGATCAAAAGTGGCCCATCTTGCTCGATTATTCTCTTTTTTTTTTGCCCTTCTATTTTTATTTTTAATGTAATGGTTGCAGACTGCACAGATAATCCAGCTAAATTATGGAATACCTGGCCTTCCTTATTTTGATTTTTTGCATTAAATGTGAAAAGGGACGGAACAGGAGGAGTCAACTTGTGTCCTAAGCTAGAAGCCAATTTATAACCTCCAGGATTGGATCCCGTGGCGAGAATGATACAGTCGTAATGCTCCTGGATTTCTTCTTTATTTTCATTGAGGAATGAGATTATAAAGCCTGTCTGTTCTCCATCGCTGTTGCTGCTACTCTTCACTGACAAAACCTTTTGCCTTGTATTTATTCGAACATCATTCTCCTTTGCAGACGATAGGATACAATCCATTATTGTTTGGCTTGAATCTGTAACAGGAAACATTCTCCCATCAATTTCAGTCTTTAACTCAACTCCTCTATCTTCAAACCACGTCCTGGCATCGCTAGGGCTAAAATGCTTATTGAATAGTCCATTCAACTCTTTCTTTCCACGAGGGTAGCCGCTCAATATAACAGATACTGGTTTTGATGTATCATGCAGAACATTACATCTCCCCCCACCGCTTATTTCTACCTTCGACATGAGTCTTGGTGAGGACTCAAGAACATGGACTTCGGCTTTAATATTGTATTCTTTCAGAGAAGCACCTGCAGCCGATGCCGAGAACATACCTGACGCGCCACCTCCTATAATTCCAATTTTTGGATTACTGTGGCACTCAACTGTACATGGTTGCAGAAACAACAGTATTACAAGAAGAAGAACATTGTATCTGTATCCCAACAGTTTCATGGTCGGACAGTATTTCGATTTAGTTGTCGTTATTTATTACGTTTGATATGTATTTTGTATTTTGATACAATTGAAAAGTTTTGATGTGTGTGGTGTGTGGTGGTGTCGGCGAAATTGGATAGAGCGCGAAGATCGAAGATGCACAAATTATCTAGAAATAAACCTTTATTGCCTACGCTCACAATTTGCTCAAAAATGAACCAGGAAATTAATTCTTGAGATTCTATATTTGATAAAAATTGGACTTATTATTTATAAGTGGTCTCTCTCTACCCTAAATAGCTGGAGTAGAATGGAGTAGTTCATAATTAATGAGTTCTATCTTGAATCTATTCTTTGGATCCCATTGAAAAGTGGACAACTCCGAACCTTCCGTTAGTGCTCCAGTTGTCGTCGAGTTTCATTGCATTTTCTACTTTCTTCACTTCCATGCCACAACCAACTTCTGCCTTCAACGTCCTCAATGCACAAACTGGGCAAGGGAAATAATTCCCAACAACATCCTGAAATGGTGTGCTGAAATCCCACTCTAGATCACCCAAGAGCCTCCTATAGTTTGCATCGCCCTTGATAAATGCCAAGTCGCATCTTGACTTTATGTCATTTCTCAAATCACTTGGCATTTCCCACATCGGAGGCGGTTGAACCCAGAAGGAATTCTCATTGCATACCCATTTCCCGTTGACGAGATATTCTTTCCATCGAGACCCTGCTTCCTTACAACTGGAATACTCTTTTTCAGTAAGTTTTGTATAAAATTCAATATGTTCAACCAAATCCTTTTCCAAAGCATCTGACACAAACGTTGGATGAGACTTCAATTGAAACCTAACAGTTTTTGCAACCCCTGAATTAATAAGATAGTCAGCCAGTGCTAAGTCCATAATAAGTTCAAAACCAGCATTATCAACGACAATATCAATCTCTCCACCACCTTTATCCAATAGCTTTTGTCCATATTCAACTAAAGTTGTTGTGTCGTCATGTAAAAGATTATCATTTGCAGAAGCCAAAATCTGTTGAAACATTCCTGGTACATCAGCCTTTGCGTCTGCAGGCCAAATACTCAAATCCATCTTGTTACCCCAAAGTGCGAAAGCAGCTGCCAATGCAAATCCATCTTTTACTTTCTTCTTTCCCAAATCTTGAATTTGAGACAAAATAGGCTCTGCAGTTGCAACAGAAACCTCAAGTCCTGCTCGCTTCTGCTTAGCAAAAGGGTCGTACATGTACGTGGATGATTGAGGATTAAAATAGTCCAGTGTCTCCATGAGACGTCTATAAAGGTAAAATTCAGCAGCCATCCATGGCGCAGAGAGCCAAGTATCTGGTTCTTCTTTGTCGACATAAGGAGATAGTATCTGCGTCCATTCGTTGTATTCTCTGACTCTAACTGGATCGTCTATCATGTGATCGGGGAGAGGATCCAAATGACGCAAGGGAGAAGTTGAAGCGCTCTGAAGATCTTTTCGGAGAGCTTCAAACTTTTGATAGGCAATTGCAAATTTCTCGTCGTTGAGAAATTCGTCCTTGTTTTCCTGAAAGGTTCTTTCCAAAATTTCAGAGTCTATTCTGCGTGACATTGTGTCGTAAGCCCATGTGCCAGGGGTAGTCGATAAGATTGGTTTTGGCAGAGAAAGTGTCGGTTTAGGATTCATGGTACGTCTTGTTTCTGATGACATGTAGAGGAATGTTGACGATGGTTTTGAAGAAACCGCTGAGATCTTAGCACCTGTGAAAGCTGCAGTATCTACCTCTTTTAAAACTATTACGGAAATGATTGCTAGAGCCAGAGACAATCGCATCGTGTTCCAACTTGTACCTTCTAGCTTATATGACTGCTGAACAAATAATCTTTTTTTCTGAATGTTGTCCTGTTGTGTTGTCGGTCATTTTATTTTAGGACAGGAGGGATACAACATGAAGGTACATGAAGGTACATGAGCACCTTTCCTCTTTTCTCTCTTCTTTCTCACTATAAATAAACACGTCGTCATATAATATTTATGCAGTTGCACAGAGTTGCACCGCCATTGAAGTTTCTGATACTGTCGCCGGCGACCAACAAACATGAGCGCAATGTTCTTCATAAACCAATATGCAGCTCTTAAAGACCCTATCCCTCGCAGCCCTTGCGGGCATGCAAGCCGTTAACGGTGCTACCTTCGGTGCACCTCTTGCCTTCGCTGCTCCTTCCAAACTCCCCTCTGTAGAAGTCATGCAAGGATTTCCTGATGTTGAGAAGATCAACCTAGCAGAATACTGTTCTGGAAAGAACGTAATTGTTATCGGCCTCCCAGGGGCCTTCACACCCACGTGATCCTCACAGCAGGTTCCGGGATACCTTGAGAATCAGGAAGCTCTCAAGGAAGCCGGAGTCGAGGAGGTCATCGTTTACTGTGTAAACGACCCTGCCGTCAGTGAGTATAACTCCTTTTGATTTATAATATCAAACCCCTTTCTTTGATTTTACATATAACTAACGAAAATTATATTACATCCTATTTCTATTCTCATCTACAGTGCAAGCTTGGGGTGAAGACCAGGGCATCAAGGGATCAATGGTTACTTTCGTAGCTGATCCTGCCGCTGAACTTACCAAAGCTCTTGACATGGAGATGACCCATGAGGGTCCTCCTTCTGTTGGAATTATCGGACGTTGCAAGCGTTTCGCTATCCACGCTGTCAACGGAGAGGTCAAGACTGTTCGCGTAAGTGAAGGTCCTGATGATCCCGCTGGAGACACCGACCCTTCTGCATCCCTTGCTGAGGGTATGCTCGAGGCTATCAAGGCTGAGTAAATTATCACCCGCTATATGATGCAACTTGGAAATGAAAATAGATTAGTTCAGCTGGCTTGATTGATGAAGTTCTCATGTACAGGCAACCAATGACGTTCCTTCTCAAGTGCCGAGAGGCCGGGGAGGAACCGAGATATAAATTCCTCGTTTAGAAAGGCTACTGCTTCCTGGTAGCTAGGAATTGTCGAACATCGAGAAATAATCTGAAGTCAGTTGGATAATTTGACTTTTCAAGTTGTCATCATTACTATGAAATACTTATACATATTTATATGATAATAATATAAACAGTGAATAAAGAAAAATCTGATCCACCATTACACGTTTGTAGCCTTCCCCAGTACTCGCTGTTGCAAGATAGGATCGCAAGGAATTGCTGACTATGGCGAAAAAGTCTAAAATTAGTGCTGCACTGCGTAAGTTCTATATAAATTTCCCACCTTCTGCTGTAAAATGCTCATCATGTGATAATTTAAATAGCGATTACAGAAGAACCTGCTTAAGCATTACATTTAGTTTTTCACAGCACCTGCATCTGAAAGTTTGGAACGCAAAGTTCCCTTGAAGGCCATATCAACCATTCCACAAGCATCATCGTTGATTCCTCCATCAAAACCACCGATGTATTCCCCTTCGATGAATATAAATGGTACAGAAGTGCGCCCAACCCTTTTTCCAAGAGCTGCTCGCATAGGATTACCTTCGGACCAGGGATCGTCCATACGGACAATCTTCACATCTGCATTCATGGTCTTGAAGGCTTCAACTGCTTTCTTGCAAGAAGGGGAGGACTCCCATGTGAACATCACTTTAAATAAAGATAAGACGTTGGTGAGATGCTTGATATTATTCATTGAAACAGAGTTGTATGTGAATCTTGTCCGCAAATGATAGAAATACGTTGGTCCAAGTCAGAAAGGTCCAGCTCTTCTTCCTGGTTACTTACCACACGGTGCAGAAGCGATGGCCTCGTCAATATTTTGTTCTACTGCTGCTTCGTCGTAATTACCAGCGATAACAGAAGCCAAAGTTTGCTTTCCGCTTGCTCCTGACGCATTGGATTCTTGAGCAATGCTGATTCTCATTTTGATGTCGTCAATGAAAGCATCGACAGGAGAATTGCCAGCGGGCTCAATTGAATGGAGTTGAAATGTTGTTCGACTCACAACTGAATAACTTCCAGGAACAAATGCCCAGGAATTTCCAGCCAGCAGGATGAAAGCTAAGATAATTGGTAGCCTTGACATTATTATCCAATGCATGCAAACAAATAATGTGCAATGAGAAGGGAGGATTGTTTAATTGTTTACAACAGCAAGCATCAGGCATGCATGCTTGAAGTTTGAAGTTTCTCAGTTGACACAATCTTTTTACTTTTTATTATGAGATTTTCCGCGAAGGTATTGTAAAGCGCGCAAACTGGTGTTCTCAAAACTCTCCATCATCATCGCCATCGCCATCGCAATTCTGTCTCAACTCTCAACGCATCTTCATTGAAATTAGCGTTGTTCTGATCATAATTGTATCGTACAACATTTTTCAACGCAACAGATTCTTTATCATAGTAAAGCATCATTGCATTAGCTGAACCTTGATTCAAGATCTTCGGAAGAGAAAATGGTAGACAAGGCACAGTCACAAGAACCCACTTCTCAAGTATACAATTCAACCCACCCTCCTGCATCTAGACCTAATATGGAGCATACAAGCCCACCTCGCCCGACTAGACGGAAGCATTTTGTAGATAATCGCGACGTCTCCCATAGTATACATATCTCAACGCCAAAGAGGGACCAATCGAATTCTTGTCCAACTAGTGCTTGTGCTGATTCATGGCATGATGATGATCAGCTGAATCATTCTGTGAAAGAGATGGAAGCGGGACTTGAGGTGGAAAAAAAGAAAAAAGGCAAGCATCATGCATGCGTGACTAGATCTCTGCACGCATTGGCCCTTGAGTACAAATCTCTGGGCAGATATGAGAAGGCTGGGATGTGTATTAACGAATCTCAAGGAATATTAGATGAGCGGCTTGCAGTTCTTGTAGCAGGGGTCAAAGCTGAGAATGAATTATCACTAGATGCAGACGGTAATTCTATTCAGATAAAAGACGACGGTTCACAATACGGTATTATAAAGACGCACTCGTCAAATATTACAAGGCGTTACTTTGCTCACTTAATGGAAGAGAAGTCAGTCATTTATTCGTGCTTGGCAAGCATGTATAAAAAGAGAGGAATGTACAAAGAGGCGATGGACAATTACGTGCATTCAGTAAACATGCTAGTCGAAGCTGAATATCCTGGTGATTCAGATCGAGTCACAATGATGGTCCGAATGATGAAGAGAACAGAGGAGGAACGGAAAGCTCTGGGTAAACGAAGAACTAGCAATTGTGATAGTTTCGAGCGCTGTGCACTGAACAATTAGTTTTGGACATATGCTACATATAAATTACAAAAATTTCTGCTTCCTTCTGTCATGTATACTATTCTCTATGCAATACATGGTTGAAAAGCTTCTTGTATGAGGATGAGGGCAGTCATCAGTTGTTTTAACTTTGGTAGCTTATTATCACACAATAGGTTAGCATCCCCAGTAAAACCACACCACATTAAACATCCATCTTCCAGCAAAACGCAAACACACGTACAATTAGGTACAATTCGTACCTTTTAATCAACCCACATTCCACCTTCGGGTATCACACATCACACACATTTTGGTGCATCTATTTTCGTTTGACGTTGATTTGGAGTAATGAGTGACGGCTCTCTCGCTGCCAATGCGATGGCGTCTGCATCAGCAGGCATGATTAGTCGCCTACTCACCCATCCTCTTGATACGGTAAGAACATAATTTCCTTTCTTTTCTCGGCACGCGTTTATTTAGTTATATTTCATATCTAAAAATGACATCACTTTATCAGGCTAAAGCTCGATTGCAAGCTCCTATTCACCCTCCATACTTAGGTGTATTTGACGTGCTGCAGCGTACAACAAAAATAGAGGGATTTACAGCGCTATACAGAGGGTTTGGAGCGATTGTTGTAGGTGGTACACCAGGGACAATGGTTTATCTTTGTGGCTATGATTATGTGAAAGAGAAGATGAGAAAGAGCAATGCTGGAATTCCAGAATTTGCGATTCACTTTGCTAGTGGAATGCTGGCAGAAACTCTCGCGTGCATAATATATGTTCCAGTAGATGTGATCAAAGAACGACTGCAAGTCCAAAGAAATTATGGGTCAAGTGAAGCATATAAAGGAAGCTTTGACGCTTTGAAAAAGATTGTGAAAATTGAAGGCCTGAGTGGAATCTACAAGGGATATGGTGCAACGTTAGGATCTTTCGGACCCTTTTCAGCGCTTTATTTTGTGGTTTATGAACGAATGAAAGATGTTTCTCTAGGATTTTTGCAGAAAAAGGTTGATCAAGATACAAGAAGCATTGATCTTCCCTTTCATTATACAGTTTTTAGTTCAGCAACTGCTGGTGCTGTAGCTTCTTGGATTACGTCACCATTGGATATGGCTAAGTTGAGACTTCAAATACAACGTGGAAATAATAATGCCAGTGGAGTGGGTTCTACAATAAAATGTCATCGTGGTGTAGTGGATTGTCTGTCTTATATTTACAAAGAGGGCGGTGTCAAAGGATTATTTCGAGGCGCAGGTGCTCGTGTGGCACATTATGTTCCTGCAATGACAATCACGATGACTTTATACGAGGAGTTCAGATCTTTCTATTCAGATATGCTGAATGAATAATTAAACATTGATGCGGGAAAGTAAACTCATAATTTGTTACAGCATCATATTCTCCTTTGGTCTTGGTTAAACTCAAAGACTGAAGACCCTCTCTTGTAATAGAGTGCATCTCACAGTTTTTGGAATATTTTCAATAGCAGCTTCAGCTGATATGGAAGTATAAGAATTATCTCCTAGCGAACCCACCTCTAAGCGCAGCATAGTATTGTTCTCTTCTTCTGCATCGTTAGATCCCTGGAGCATTCCAATAATATTCCAGTTCAATTGTCGACTAGCCATGAGTCGAATACCAATACTGTTCTCACCAGATAATCTTTTCTTCAACCCAATTGCGCTATTCGTAATAATTTTACCCCCAGCAGTCATCTTTACATCTGGAAGCCATGAACCTTCAGACCACCTAACATCATCTTGTGGTATTCTGTTCTGGAACAGTGCGCTTGTATCATCGATATTCTTGTACCTAGCTTTAGTCGTTCCCGTTCCAATTCCAAGCGTGCCAAGACCAGTCACAATGCCTTTAGCAACTACACCTACCCGAGGATGAATGAACGCTCTAGCTGCAACAGTTGCAATATCTTCACGGATGCCATTCGTATCATACCTAACAGACACCATCGGTTCCAAACCATCACTTGCAGTGCCATCCCTTTGGAACTCAAGATCAAGTTTGATACTATAGTCGTGCCGCCTAAGCAGACCATACTCTCCACGCAACTTTGGCACTACTCTTGATTTGTTATTTCCCACAGCAACGTCCCCCCAAACAAAAGTCGACATGAGCCTTGTTGCACCATACCATGCCCGTTGAAAGTCGTACTTTGCCCCAACGTAAACACTGGGCACAACAAGATTCGAACATGAAATAGGTCTACCCTTCATTCCTTTGTTTGCTTTTGGAATCTTGACTTTCCCCCATCGAAAAAGCGGTGTAGTTCCAGTATTTGACATGTATTCATTGTATGGTGAAAGGGGAGAGCTTAAGTGTGTTTGAAATTCACCTGCTAGATCCAGAGATACAATATTGGACGATGATCCTTCACTCTTTGTGGGCTGCTCAGGTGAGTTGTGCGGCGGAGGAGATGAGGATGATTCATTTGGTAGATTTGTGGCGGGTGATAGGATATCGGAGAGAGCTTTGCTTTTCAAGTTAACGTTAACTCCACCGTTTGTGTTGGCTAGGGATGTTGATAAAATTGTGCTCAGGGCTATCAACGTAACTAACACCCTGCCTCTCAAAGTTATTGACGTCATCTTTCTATTATTTGTTATTAGCTTTGACAGAACCAATGAGACCAAAGATGGATGATCACGCTGCAGTTGTTTCTTTTTCCTATCTTCTTGCAACCTACTTGTTGTCTGTTGTCTTGTGTCTGTACGAGTTTGCTCGCCAATCAGCCAACGACGATCTTTTGTCTTTTTCTTGGCGGGAAATAACATTTGGAAAGGTGCGTCATGAAAATCGGAGGAAAGATCCTCTCTGGTGGCTGGTGGTTGAGGAGAAGGATGGCGAAAGATGATTTTCTTTTAGAGACGAAGATCACGTCGTGATGACAACCTATTACAATTACAAGCTGAATATATTCCCAGTTGGATAGTGCCTTTGATCAAATTAAATTTTAGAACTAGCAACTATGGTAAACCTAGGTTTCACTGCAACAGCATTGTTGTTTGTATTCAGTCGAAGTAATGCATTCCTCCCATCTCAAAACATCATCTCGCGCCCTCATACAAATCTACGAATGTCAGCTGATGGAAACTTAGTTATCATCTCACCGCCAGGAGGTGTTGGAGAAGTGGCAGCTCTCAGAGCAGCAAGCATGGGATCATCTGTGCGATGGTTCGTCATCTCTCCTCCATCCTCCACTGCGTCAGTAACTCTCCCACCAAACACAAGTGGTATCGAAGTAGCAGGTGCACAGGCAGATACGCTTCTTCTACCAACAGATGACTCTTCCTCAGCAGTGAAGGCTCTAGCGACCTGGTGTTCCTCCGCAAGTGGGATCATTTGTGTCGTGGATGGAGTGGAACAGTCTATTGCTGCCATGAACAGCCAACCAGGTGGGAGACCAATGGAAAACTCAGATGTTGCCAAGACAAGGAAAATAATGATTGATGCGATTAAGGTTGCTGCGAAAGAAGCCAGCAAATCAGTCTCTTTTGGTGGAATGAAGGTCGCTGTGGTTTCCGCCGATTTGATTGGAAGTGAGGAGGAAGAAGAGAATGAAAAGGGTGGTGGGTTGTTTGATGGGCTGCTCGGAGGGAATCAAGTGGAGGTGCCTTCTTCGTTGACTTCTGCCATGGGTTCCAATAATCTTGCCACTTTGAGATATGGGGAATTGTTCGGCCTTCCAGAATCGTCGGTGAGTAGTGGAGAAAATATATGTTGCATCTGACACACAAAGAAAGGAATGATGTATACCACTTACCCATTCAAATCATGACTGACCTTTCTTATGCAATGTGAAATAGACGGAAGCATCACCATTTTTAGGAGGACCTCGTAAATATCCTGTATTTCGTGATGAATATACAATGAAAGGAGTGCGTATGGACCCAGCTAAAAGTGCATCAGGTAGTTCCATGATGGGAGAAAATAACAGATCATCACGTTTTTCTGTGGGTGAGGCTGCTGTAAGAATGGCAACTAAATCGTTGAATGTCAAGTCTGGAATGGATATTTGTCTTATTTCCTTGAATGGAAATGATGATCTTGATGATGATGAATGGGCAGATGAGTTCGGAAAGGTGCAAGATGCAGTAGAAAAGTCTATTGGCGGAGAATTATTCAGTGCCTCGTTTGGATCGGTTCCATCTGTAGAACGTTTAGCAGATTGGGTAGCCACAAAGTGGGCTCCTGCAGTATTGAAAACTTATGAAATTGCAGGAATTCGTGTGGGAGCTCGTCCTGTATATGCCTCTAGAATTGGAGATAATCAGATTGAGATTATATGGCAAGAGCTGAAAGATTTCAAGACTAACTTCGTTGGAAAGATGGTAATTGAAGTCTCCGAGACTGGAATTGTAGCGAGGAGGGGAGCTGGTGACCCAAGTGTTGGATATGGAAGTATCAGCTCAACGCCTTTAAATGGAGAAGATATTTTGGTTCGAAGACTTGCTGATGCGGCAAGCCAAGCAATGGACAAGAGATTGGCAACAAAGGTAAGCCAGTTGAAGCCAACGTGGAGAACCTTTAACGTTTGTTTGCTCTTTTTCTCAATATTTGTATCTTGCGTCAAATAGCCTGCTCCAACCAAGAGAGCCAAAAAGAAGGTTGTGCAGAGTCCAGTTGTAAGCACAGTTGTATCATCTGGTGCAGTAGATATCCCGGAACCAGTGGCAGAGAAACAAGATGCCTCAGAGACTGGACCTCGTACCACAGGAAAACGTAGGTCATCTGAGAAAAAGCGTGGAAAGCGAAAAAAAGAGTCTAGTAGTGAAGATTCTTTCCAGTAATTTATGTTAATGCTACGTTAACTTCATGTGTCTTCTACGTCTTCATACTCAACAATGAGGTCGTCTAGATAACCTTCTTCTTTTATTGTTTCAATGCACTTGATCCACTTTTCTCCATGCGGAATCAACTGTAGATATCTAGTATTTTCTTCCTCTTCCATCGTATCAGGATCAATTTTGAAATTGATTTCAAGTCGCTCTGGCGGCATCATCTCACCAAGTCTCGATGACCACTCAATCAAAGAAATACCTACCAAGAAAAACATTAGAATAGCAAGAGCTGTCTATCTTTGTTCGAAGGAGAGCTGCACTTACAATTATTTAGAACAAAATCTAGATTAAGAGGTTCTAGATCTTTTGGACTTCCTTCAGCCAGTCGGTAAAGATCCATATGATGTATTCTTGAATGAAAAGTGTGGGCATCGACAATTCTAGCAAATAACAAAAAGCATGTCTTTTATGTAAAAAACTTACAACAAATCATCGTCATCGTACGTTGGGTATGTATTCGATAGGAGATATGTTGGTGAGGTAACCCGCATGTCAGTGAAGCCAGTTCTTGCTCTTACAAAACCTCTGGAAAAACATGTTTTGCCTGAACCAAGATCTCCGTCAAGTACCAACACGTCGCCCCCTTTTGTGCCGACTGAGAGCACTGCCCCGACATCTTCCATGTCTTCTACTGTTGCTATTTCTAATTCCAAATATTCTGTGTTATGAAGAGTAGTGCCGAAGAATCTCTGGTTAGAGTGTAAAGTTCGCAGAGGTGACCTGTTTATACTTCCAGATCTAGTAGTAGATAAATTGTTCAATTTGAGTTGTCTTCTGCTCAACCTTTGAAGCACAAAGGAGAGCGATAGCTTTGGAAAGGCTACAGAGCTCAGAATCATTGCTAAATGTGGAGATTTCACCAGACGCATTTGCCGCTATTTGCAATATTCAGATGACTGCGATAAGGGGTAAT
>Ga0306864_1000379_pt1 | contig 21119 bp, 13 predicted proteins | sample AntRauTorckE5430_FD_190448 | JGI IMG/M metagenome (GOLD analysis project Ga0306864, IMG submission 190448) | Saline lake microbial communities from Rauer Islands, Antarctica - Metagenome Torckler E5 #430 (v2) (version 2) | ecosystem: Environmental > Aquatic > Non-marine Saline and Alkaline >...
ATAATTATTTGAAGGTGAGGGGAAGTTTTGAGGGGGGGGCAGGATGATGCTTCTAAATTAATGTTTCTAATATGCTCTTGGTTTGTCATCGACGAAGCAACGCCGCCACCACGCTAACTAAATAGCAGCTGTCTTTCGTGCGTCGTCGTGCGTCTTGCTTTACCTTTTCGTGGTTGTTGTACTTACATACTTTCTCCAAGCGAGCAATGACCACTGGCAAGCTACAAATAAGCAGGACCCGGACTATCACAACGTTCGGTAACATCAAAATATTCCTCTTTCAATAATGAACAAAGAAGCGATCTCCTCCTCCTCCTCCGACCCTACGGAATCAATAGAAAGAGGTCACTCCAGCATCCCCAATGTCACCAATGTCAGCAATGCCGTTAATAACTGGAAACGGAACGGATTCGGTCAGGCAATCGATCCCACGATTGGTAAATTCTCCGTCGCCGAATCACAAACTGTCAAAGCGGCCATAGAAGATTTCTGCAATTCCCACGGTGTCACGCCCTCCCGTCTCTGCTCTGACTCTGATAATCGAACTGATCACTTGAGAGGCGCCTGGATGGAAATCGCGCAACAATTACCGAGTAGAACTGTCCAATCTATCTACCGACATGGACTCCGGCTGATGCACCCATTCAAGCGCGGGGCGTGGAGCGAAGAGGAGACAAAGGAACTGTTGCTATTGGTCACCAAGCACGGGAAGAAATGGTCCGAGATTCAGAGTTCGCTCAATCGCAGTGCTGATTCGTGCAGAGATAAACATCGGGAATTTCACGCTGATTATACGAAGGGGAAGTGGGGCGTTGAGGAGAGTCGAGAATTGGAAACGTACGTGAGGATAGAGCTCAAGGTTGGACCGGAAGTTTCCCTTGAAGATCTTGGAAGGTTGGGAGATCAAGATTCTGCTAATATTCCCTGGAGTGCGATTAGTCAAAAGATGAAGAATAGGTCGAGGCTCAGTTGCTTCAAGAGATTTCAGCTTGTTACAGGGTTGAAGAAGGCCATGGCGGCGAATTCTACTGCTAGTAATACCGGAAAGAAGAGACAGCGGGCAGCTGTCACTGCATATCCCGTGGGAGAGTCTAATTTGGATGTAGCGGTTACCGCTAATGCAAATACTGTGGCTCCTATTGTTACTCAAGATCCCATCTATGTGAATGTGGATCAAGCTGCAAGTATGCCTGAATTTGACTCGATCGAAACAGAAGATCCAAAATCAGTGCAACCTTTTTCAGACGTACCGGACGTTACGACCGCCTACGACCGGCAAATTCTCCATCATCTTGCAACCTCATCTTTCACGCAAGAATCGGAAGTCAATTGGACGGCTGTGCGCTATCCCTATGGGGATCCAAAAGTAAGATATGAGCAGATATTGGATAAATGGATTGAGGCCTATGGCGTGGACGAAGATGAAGTCATGGATAGGCCTCTTTGGGAGGTGGCAAAGGAGATCATGAACCAGGAAGAAGATTTGACAGGGAGCGTAGAAGAGGATCAGGCAGAACTTGCGGCTAGAACTGTTGAGGCAGTGTTTTTATGCTGACCCAAAACAAATTATACGTAGATGAACGTCATGGTGATTCAGTAGACTGACAACCAGCATGACTATTAAGCGAAATTATTTTGAAGCTTTAAATTTAAAACCAGTCCCGTCTTGCAAACTTCGAGATATCCTTGAGTGCGCCATAGTTTGGTTGGTCCATATGAGATCTCACATGACCTCCGAATTTCTTTATACTGGTAACCTTCAAACAAAATGGACATGGGCGCGAGCTGGGATTTTTTGGAGGATAGTCATCTATATTATCGAAGCCAAAACGTAGCGCCTTAATTGCTCTTGCTGTCGCTGAATTTTGTTTCTTGGCCTCTGATGTATTCGTCAGAATAGCGATGTGTTTCTTGCATAGATATTTCTTGAGAAATTGAGGATCAAGGATATTCCTTTCCTTCTCCCATGTATTGTGCTTTTCGTTGAAACCCTTCCACTTGATGAGATATTCTTTCTTGGTTGAGCGGATTCTATCGGAAAGTATCTGTTCAGCTTGAAAGATTTCACCACCTTCGTCATCGATATCTCCTTTCCTCGTTGGAGATTCTCCTGTTTGGGGTATGATCGCCTCAGTCACAACCACTGCCGGGGTTGGAACGTCTTGTGATTTTGTAAGAGACGAATTAGGAGATTGTGTAGGTGCTCTCTTCGGGTCCGCTGTATCTGATACCTTGAGAGAGATTGTATCTGACACCTTGAGTGGTTTTGTATCTGATGTCTTGAGATGTATTGTATCTGGTGTCTTGTGGAGTATTGGATCTGATGTATTGGACAGTTTCGGATCTGCTATCTTAAGCGGTTTTGTATCTGATGCCTTGCGGGGTATTGTATCTGATATCTTGAGCATCTTTGTATCTGATGCCTTTAGAGAGATTGTATCTGATACCTTCAGCGGTTTGGCAGCTGGTGTCTTGCGGAGTATTGTATCTAATGGATTGGACGGTTTCGGTTCTGCCATCTTAAGCGGTATTGTATCTGATGCCTTGTGGGTAATTGTATCTGATATATTGAGCGTCTTAGTATCTGATGTCTTTAGAGAGATTGTATCTGATACCTTGAGCGGTTTGGCATCTAGTGTCTTACGGGGTATTGGATCTGATGCCTTGAGAGATATTGTGTCTGATGCCTTGCGGAAAATTGGATCTGATATATTGGACAGTTTTGGATCTGCTATCTTAAGCGGTATTGTATCTGATGCCTTGTGGGGTATTGTATCTGATATCTTGAGCGTCTTCGTATCTGATGTCTTGCAGGGTGTTGTATCTGATACCTTGAGCAGTATAGGAACTGATGACTTGCGGGGTATTGGATCTAATATCTTGAGGTTTATCGGATCCGATATCATGAGGAGTCTTGGACTTGATTCCTTGAGCGTCTTTGGATCTGATGGATCTAGTGTCTCGATCGTCTTTGGATCTGTATTGAGCAGTACTGGATTTAGTGCCCTGCCTGTCTTTGGATCTGACGAAGGCAATTCTTCTTCTGTCTCTCGTGTTACATCGACACTTGATCTGGATACATCGAGAGAGTTTGCAAGTGATGCTGCTGGAGTTCCACAATGGACTCCATCGTCACAGTCTGCTTTTGCCTTGAGGGCGTCATCACGCTCTGCTACTATTCCGTCAGTACTCTTGTTTTCAAGTTTGCTTTCCAATTCCGATGACACTTGAGGTTGTTCCTTGCGTGTAACATTTCCAATCTTTGTGTAACTTTGTTGCAGCCTTCCCTTCAACCATGCTAGATTCCTTCCAATTGTCTCTGATTTTGATTTTGCTAGCAGTCCAGCTTCGAAACCATCCTTATCTTTTGGTGTAGCGATTGGATCTTTTATAGCGACTGGTCCTATTGGCTTTGTTGACGATGCTTTATCATTCTGCGAATTAGAACGGTCCTTATTTATGTTTTCATGTTGATTGGTATGTAACATATTGCCCCATGTAGGCTCTTTTATGGATCGCTCAGATTCTTTTCCAAAACTGGACGATGTTTTTGCCGCCTTTGAAGGCAACACTGTATCCTCTCTATCATAACTTTCACTATGTGCCTTCTCTGGTACCTTCACCGTTTGCTTATGCGATGAACTTATTTTGAGCGCATCGACAATGTCCTCCTTTTGCATGTGTTTTTCATGCGAGTTGGAGCTATTATTATGATTTATGATCACTGAAGGAGCATCATTATTCATACCAATTTCAAACGGAATCGCTTGTTCTGGTTGCACAGCTGCTGCCAGCACTGGCGACGCTTTCGCCACTTCGAATCCACCTTCAACTTTCTGGAAAATTGCATGATCCAGAATTGACGAGTCTTCTCCAGAACTGGAACTAAGCTCTGTCATGAAGAGCTCCTTATCGCGAGCAACTAACGTATTGTAGCGCAGTAGCTGCTCTCGTGTCTTTTCTAAAGTCAAATTGACGATTGATTTACAGTATCTGCTGTTGCCTTCAGACGGACCTTTCGTCAAGTGGATAGCTTCGTTTAAAGGGATCCATTCTGAAGAACCAAGACTCATGGAGAATGACATTGCTTCTTTTTGCATTTCCTCACTATCAAAGTCTTCATTCTCCAATAACTCATTAGCATTTCTTAAATGACGTACTAAAGCTTTTCCAAATGGCAAGTTGAAACCAGCTATCACTCCAATTCTTATAGATTCTGCATCCTCTTTATTAGGACATTTTGCGATGTACGCTACAAGTCCACCTAGCAAATTTTGAATCGGAAGAATATTTTGACCCCCACGAATAAGGTCTTCCAGAGAAAATTTAGTATCATCTCTGTCCCATATTTCAGAGGTCAAAGTGCCTAGATCGGCACCAGCAAACTCGTCATCTGCGCTATTTTGAGAGTTTTCATCGTCCACGTGCATGTCTACATACTCTACGTGTGCTGGCTTTGACAAAATTTCGATTCCATCAACTTCTGTAGCTTCAGTTCGGTGCCATTCTCTTGGACGCATAAATCGTCGCTTTTCCTTCTGACTTGATCTGATAATAACTTTTGAACTCTGTTGCTCTGCAAAGGTATCACTTCTCCCCTCGCTTTCTGAACCTCCATGGGCATGAACTTGTGCGTCTTCGATTGTTTCAAATCCTGCTTGGTTGACAGCTTCAAGTAATGCAATATAGAAATCCTGCCACCAGGCCTTGCCTTTTTCTCTATTTTCATTGATCCTTTGAATGCCCACCTCTTCGTAAAATGGAAAGAAAGGAAGAACATGCGATGCTCTAATTCTACCACCTGCCGAGAGGTTGAAAAACTTCACAATATATGGAGTTTGCGCGACTCCATCAAACGCAATACTATTGGCATGTACATGAACAACCATGCCTGGCCAATAGAAGTCTTTTCCAAGCGCCAATTTCGACGATGTATGTGTGCATCGACGTTTTGCCCAGCATATATCACCAACTGCGAGCAACGCAGAATTGCTTGCTGTCAAATCACTGAGTACGTCATATATTGGATTTTCTCTCTTCTTAGCTGACAATTTATCGAGAGAATAATCCAGGGGATGCAATGATTCTTCGTCAGAATGAGCACCATAAACCTCCTTCTCAACGGCATCGTTTGGAGCAACTGTCACTGACACGCCCCAGGGATTGCTGCGAAATCCAACGCGAGAGTCCAATCCACGCTCCAATATGTATTTCTCGCAACTGGAGAGCTTCCGTTGTTCAATCACAAAATCATCAAGACCTTCAATTATAGTTACAGAACTGGCATCAGAATCGTATGCCTTGCATGTTTCGCAGAACCAGTCTCCTTCTGGAACAAGGTCAAGAGGCGGGTCCAAGCAGTGCTGATGGAACATTTTATCGCAGCCGTCACAAAGAAGTATGTCTAGCAGTTTGTAATTACTCCCACAAACTTCGCAACATTCATGAAAGATTTCTTCATCGTTACTATCTGTGCTTGAACCCATATCGACATCATCTCTAGTATGTGAAATCAAATCTTCAGACAATCTACCTCCCTTCGCGATGTCTTGAACGTTCGTTTCACTGTCTTCCTTGGTATCTGCAAGATTGATCCAAGGGTACGCAATAAAACGCTTCTTATTCTGACTAGTATGGGATTTGTAATCTTGCTCCTTTTGCTCCGCGGTTATAAATTCTTTCAATGATTTATGAATGCTAATCTCCTTTGCCACTTTTTCTTCAATCTGCAACCCCCTTTTCACCACTTCATCCTTAATGTTCCTTCTCGCCAATTCTTCGCATTCGATTTCAAAGTGTCCAAAATGCTTGCAAATGTTGCATTGCCGAAATGTTATTCCTGCAGCTGGTTGGTAGTAGAAGTTGATTTTTCGTTTTAGCGCAACGTCTTCAGATTTCTTTTCGTCTTTGAACGCCCAAGATGAAAACACATTGATGGAACATTCATTGTAACGCAATGTGATGGGTTTGAACTCTTGTTTTGGATGATCTACAGTCTGCGGGCCCAATAACTCCGGAGCCTTCCTCTGAAAAGCAGCCATGATATGATTGGAGAGGGCCGAAATGTCACGACTCGCGTAGCTGGAACGCTTATATTTCGATGGAAAGTAATTTGGAAAATCATCTCTGCTGAATAGACCGAGATCCGCAGACAAGGCAATTTCTTCAAAAATATGACTGAGTAACGGCAATTGAGATGGTTCTTGCGATTGTTCAAATCTTGCTCGCTTTCTGCCAATTTTCGATATTTGTGGATGTGGGATCTCTTTGTCCTTTGGTTCATTCGAAAGAGTATTCATATCAATATTAGGGGCGAGAAAGGATGATTGCACGCCGCTCCGCTTCTTCAATTTATGCAGTTCTTGTTCGTCTAATCTCATAAATAGTGAAAGTAGAAGCTCCATGTGCCATGATTTCCTAGTATCATGAGATTCAACATTTCTTTGTTGTTGTTGCTGTTGTTCCGGTAACGCAGATATTTCAAAAGTATCAACAAACGCGCTTTCAGTATTGGTCTCCCCTCGCGGCTTCTGATTGTGTGAAGAAATTTCTTTTTCTACCGACGGCTTTGCAGATGATCCACTTCTTTGACAAAGTGGATCAGCATTCGTCACTTCTTGAGGAGCTGCACTTTTGCTGTTGCAATGCTGCTCCTCTTCTGGTTGCTGTGGTATTGAATTTACTATTGCTGTTACCATCGTGAACAAGTATTAACCATTAATCAATATGAGCTGCAAGCACTGATAATACTAATACAAGATACGAAGTCGAGGTGTTTGATGCAATAATGAATTCTACTTCGTACTGTCAGTTGTACGGTAAGTAATTTCAGCATCAATATAGCAAGCGTCGCTCGCTGCTCGCTGTATCGTACATCAAACTAGGAAGTGATGTCAAATCTCAAATGCGTCATACACTTTCTAAAATAGCCCTCACCATTCCAAATGGTAAAATAATATCGGCTTTCTCTAGCCATTCTTTTCAAGAGCATAGATGAACAAAATTTTAGCTTTTGACAATATATTAGTTATGATAATAATTGTGCATGGTAACAAAACTGTGTCACTAAATAGAGTTGTGTGTTGTTTGTGCATAACCACTGCAATTCCTCTTCCGTTTTTGGAATCGTAGTGGAACGTTGTCAGCAACTGATCCGACATCACGTAAGTTGTGCCCAGTAGAATGCTGATCCGTGTCTCCATCTGCAGTGCTGTTCAAATCTAGAAGTGGAATGACAGAAGGTCTTCCGTGTGCGCAGGTGAAACTCAAAGCGCATTTTGATAACGAGGACAAGAGGCTTTTGCAGTCGTTGTCGTCAAGGACGTCTCCAAACATGATTGCATACCGGCATGCATACGATGCTAAAACCCTTTTCGCAAAAGCAGGTTTCATAAAGGTCGAAGATCCACCATTGCTAAGAGCCTGCACGAATTGAATAAAATCTTTCTGGGTGGCTACTTTGTCACCACCTATGCATGGAGTTGCAGTCAGCTTCAGTTCCCTAGTATCTGGGTTGTGGTCAAAGTCGAACTTCCATTTCTTTAGAAGCTCATCATTAGCTGCAATAGTTGTAGATTGTATTGGAGATAGAATCATCGGCTTCAAATCTTCCGTTGCGACTCCTTTCAGCAGGTTGTGAACATTGATGTTTTTCAATTTGCTGAGGTCAAAGAACTCTTGCTCGCATTCACCTTCATTTGAAGAGAGGCTTGTTCCTAACGCGCTTTCTAGTCGTTCTAACCCTACTCGTTCATCTGCAGCGTGCTGATCAACCACACAGATAATCCCATCCATAATAACAATGATAAATTTCGCATCTAGTTGAGCAACGAATACAGCTCGTGATAGCATATCTTTCGAGATCTTGATCGCTTTACCAGTGCTAGATCCAGATGCATTGCTGATATTATCGATGTCCCTGCCTAAAGCCCTAAGTCTTGATCGGGTCCATGTCATACCAGGATTTGCACCGTTCTCAGGTTTCACACTTATCATTTTTTTTGTTGGACTTGTATCACCCGTTTCTGATAATGTGGATTGTAAAAGCGTCGTTGTGGAAAAGAAAGCATCTTCAAATTTATCAGATTCAATAATATCAGAATCTTGCACGTTGTGAGACGATTGAAGAAAAATATCTGTAAAGGGTGAACTAGTGCTCGTGTTGGGATAAGCATCATCATCTTTTAACCTTTCTTGCTGTTTACGTTTCAATTCCCTTCCACTGACGACTCTGGATGATCGATATAGGAGATTTGATATTCCTGCTGTAGACCCTGTTTCCTCTTTTTCTGTTGAATGCAGCTGTTGTGCAATTTCAGTATATGAAGTTTGATGTTGAGTAATGTGTTTTTTGCTTGATGTCCTCATTCCATTGTCACGTAGAGTAGCAATTATCGCAGTCATAACGAGATTTTCCAGACGATCCCTCTGACGAACGGATGAATATGACTTGGTCTCGTCAATGACAAGTTCAATATCATTTTGAGGACACGTTATATGGAGTAGGAATGACCAGACTAGGACGATGCATAATAGACAAATGGATGTTGAGCAGTCGAAATGAGCAACTAATTACGAATGAAACGAATGGGTGACTTACCCGATGGCACATATAAAATTAACATTTTCTGTATAGCATCGGCTAATGTGGTATGGTGCTGTACAAGTCTTTGATTAACAAATATGAGCTCGTTTTGCCTCGAACGCGTTAATGGTGAACTTTCAGATTCTTCATCTTGAGGAATTTGGAGCAACACTCCACATACTTTCCATCTTCCTAAGCTGGTTGGAAGAAACAGAGAAGAATGTACAACTCCATCACTCTTCAACATTGCTGTCGAGACCGCTAGATGTTGACTCGTTTCCTGTTCACTTTCCGCATAATCTACTTCTAGCATGTTTGCCTTTTCAATCACATCTTTGCCGAACAAGCTCGAGAAACGATGCTTTATGGCTTTGCGATAAACAGATTGCGAGGGGAAATCATTGGTACCGTTCGCTGAAGCGTGCATCAAGTCATCATCAAGCAAAGACATTGGCTTCATCCATGTGATGTCAGGATCAGCTGATTTCGTGTGGTACAAACGCAAAACAATCTGTGGATATGCGAGCGCCAACGTCTGTATGGCTGAACGAATCTGGTTAACGTGAAGCTGATCAGCCCCTCGAGAAGTGGATGCCAGTTGGTAATGTCTCAAACGGACTTGATGCTTGTGAAACAAACCAAATAATTGGACAGAAGTACCAGTCTTTGCATGCAAGGGTTTTGAGTTCTTTACTGAGCGAAAAGCAGCGACCTCATTGTGTCGAATGATTTTTTCACTGAAAATTGTGGCTTCGACTTCATTTGAGTGGCCGAGTGAAGGATTGTGCACTGGAGCCTTCCGCCGTGGTTTCGATGGAGCGCTTGTCAGACCGCCTCTGGTGGAGACATTTTTATGCTCCTCGTCAAACAATGCCATTTGAGCCCATGTTGTTTGCACTCGAAATTCAATGCTGAGTGCAGCTAACGCCTTCAATGCCTCTCCTCTGTACAATCCTCGTGTGCTATCACGATCAATCATATCCATGTTCCCCAGAACTGAAGTACAGTGCAAAATTCCGATAAATTCTCGGGTGGAGGCCTCGTCAATTCCAAGCCCATCGTCCTGGACCTGTAAGAAGGAAATATTCCCATCTTCTTTAATGGTATTGACTGTACCAAAGGTAATATTGACTTCCTTGGCTCTGCCATGAACAATGGAGTTACGCACGAGTTCTTCAATGGCTCGCTGAGTTGAACCGACGGTTTGTGCTGCACGGACAAAGTTCCGTGTAGCCTCGGGGAGAAGGTGAACTCGATTGTCAGCTTGAACATGTTCACCTTTATCACGAGGTGCCAATGCGAACTTTCTACGTTTCATGTTTGAACGTTGTTGGCGTATTTTATGAATATTGAAAGCGTAATTTTTTCGAGCAGTTCTTGAAGGTGAATTCAAACAGATTCAAACATACCGTTTTTGAAATGAATTAAATTTCAAAATACGTTCATTGTACACCAATGCATTATTTACATTATTTCACTTTTCGTTGTAAAGAGCAACTGGGAATTATCCTAACCGCTCGACAGTTATCCAGGTAGCCAAAGAATTGTTGATACCTATGTAATCGTCCATATTCGTCATCTCCATCGCATAAATGGTGACGACGGTGTTCCCTCACGCCAACAAAGTGTTTACGAAATATATTGGGATAAGGAGCAGGAGAGTGCGATTCTGTCAGCATCCATGTGACAATAATGTTATGCAAGACCCTTGCCAGTCTCGATTTAATGGATCCCCACGGCATGTGTCTTTGCACTACAATATTTATCAAAACTTGCATTGAGCCATCCAAGAAAGAATGTCTCAAAACATGCCTTGCTTCCAGAGTTTTTCGTGCACGATGGTGCTCTTTGTGATCTAAAAGTACACTGAGAAACTTGCATTCGTGCATAGCCCAATGTACCAGGAAGAAATACGCGTCATATTGAACGATGCCAGTGATAACCTCAATTGCCAAATAAGTGAAGGAAGGAAGCGAATCTGGTATTCCAGAAGGGAGTTTGCCAGGACTTGGAACAAAGTGTTTCCAGATTAGAATTCCTATCCAATAGACAACCAAAGACATCATTAGTGATCGGCGGGAGTCTTGTTCTGCCCCTTTGCTCCATAGAAAGTCTCGAAAGGACTTATAAGAGCTGGTGCCTGATAGTAGTTCGCAGCATGTGTAAACGTATATGGGGATCATGAAACCAAGGCTTGCAACGAGAGGATCAAACCACCATGAAAAGAATGCGTTGTGAAGGATTTCAGGACCGACCCACATATTTCTCTGACGCTGAAATCTTCGTAATAATCTAGATATGGTATTCTGTCCTTTGTATATTTTATGAACTTCTTTATTTAATTAGGAATGAGTAGGGTGGGTATCGGGTATCGGGTATCGTTGATTTTTTGGTGGGACTACCACGGTACACATAATAATTAATAATATTACTGGACAGAGGATACAAACAGATACAAACGATAGGTAGAACAAACTGTAGTGATTTGTGATCTTGAAAAGGCCACAAAGGGCTTGTATCAGGCAGTTGGTACGATCGAAATATGTCTTATTACTTGAACACATTATCATGTCTTTATTACACATAACATGAGAGAATAATAGTTAACATGTTACAACTGTACTCGTAGAGCTAGCTAGAGTAGTATAAGAAGAGAGAACAATGGTTATCATGGTTATAAGTGTAGAAGTTAGCTAGCTACTCTAGAGTAGTAAGGAAATTACATGTAAATACATATTTTTTCGTTGGACCAGACATTCTTCTTGTACTTGTTTCCGCGTTCTAAAGGTCTATATAATTAAAAAGGAAAGATCATTCTTATTATCTATTACAACTCTCTCTTTTTACTGTTCCTTTTAAAAGCACGGCCTGTCCCTGCACCTCTTACTATAGCAAAAATGACGCCAAAGACGAGAAGGAAAACATTGATCTTGATAAATGTTGGAAGGTTATTGAAACCATGTTCAATTTTATGAATTCCAGCATTGTGCGGCAGAGGATGTTTGGCGATAAAACCTGATGCCTTTTCTTTAAACTTTGTAATGCCGCGAAGAGGCCCTCTCTGACCTAGCACAGTAATCTCTGGTTCCTCGGCCTTGTTCACATCCTTTACAGCTTCAGCTGATTGAATTTGGTCCATCAACTCTTTATGCTTCTCATCCAAGCCATTATTCACAACCTCAGCTGCCTCAACTGCTTCTTGCAGTTGAGCGTGTTGTTTGTCCAAGTCCTCACCCTCGGGAAGACCTTCTATATTTTCGTTCTTACCTGGGATGCCTAACTTCAGTCCATGCCTAAGTGCCACTGCCCCTAAACTATGCCACGTACTTGTAGGGTCATAAGGCTCTAGAGGATCCTCTGTTTCGTTGTCAAAACCAGCAATATGATTAACCCCTAGTGGATGTTCCGTAAATGGAACCCATTGAATGTTACCACATCTATTCTTTCCATCAATCGTAACTTTTTCGTTACGCAGATCGAATCCACTGAATTGAATGAGCTGATCTAGGCTTCGCCTATCGCCAAGGCCATATTTTGATTGCTTCATCCGAAGTACCTTTTGCGGGTCTTTCTCCCCATTTGGCAAATCGATCATTGTTCGCAAACGCTTATTGGAATCTGCGAAACTCCCATGGACAACAGAATTTTGATGCCACGTGTGCATGATAGGGTTTGATTGAGACCTATGATAATCATGAAGAACATAGACATGATTTGGAGTGTAAATGTCGTAACCGTAGGTGAAGTAGCGTGCTGCGCGATTAAATTCTTCCCCATCGAAAATGTGTGGTGTGTGCGGGTCGACCATGACCTTCAGATCAGCATGACATTTACTGAAACTAAGACCAGCGCCCCAAACCACGTTAGTGAGTTTCGGCTTAGATAAATCATTCACACACTTTGTTGCGTGGGTCCTGACATTTGATGTGTAGCTGATCATACATAAGTGCGGAACTTGGTGATGATGCTTGCCGTCGTCCTCTTCTCCGAGATGATCGACATCTTGCACATAAGTACTCAGGACAGCATATTCGTTAAGGGAATCTTCCCACATCTGAATCATCCTATCGTCAAAGTGATGTTCAAAATCCATGTGAGAATCCAATGACATGCAGTGATCCTGGGGATTAACTTCCCCCTTCTTGTATGCCGCTTCAATGTCCTTCGATAGCAGTCCTCTTGCCCATGTTGGTCCAGCCGCTTCTTTGGCGTGGATTTCATGGATAAATACTTGTTTTGCGTAGGGGCAATCCTTGAGAATTTCATCCATCCCCATCTTATCCACGTCATCGCCACGTTCTTTCGACATTAATTTGCAATAATCTTCAAGACAATCACCATCTACATCTGGATCTCTTTGCTGAAGTACGCGAATGAATAGCTTCTCTGGCTGCTTTGCTTTGGTGAATGCATTATACAGTGTCTTTGGGCATAAAGGGTCACTATAAGAGGGAAATGATGGGATACATTATTTAGCAAAGACCAACCATCACAATTGTCAACGGATCTCAATAACGAATATTCTTACCGGAATGATGCAATATTAATGTGCATGTTGCGGCCCTCCCGACCTGTTAAAGGAAGTGTATCCGTGTGTCTCTCTTCAGTTACAAACGCACATTGGCGACCGGGAGTACCAGGAGGTCCACCGCACTCAAAATCTGGGTCGTAGGCGACATGTCCTGTTCCTTCTTTGCCATATGTCTTTTCATCTTTTCCGATAAAGATTGTGCCGTGTCCCCCCATGTTGCGAATATACAAAAGTTGAGGATTAAGAAGCGTGTTGAGTGTTGAGTAGTACCTACTATTAAGCTTTAAATATAGTTTTGCGACGTTTGCTATCTGCTATCTATTCAATAATAACAAATAAAGGTCGTCCAGCTTTTTAACGGTCTTATTGAAGTCTAATCCGTAATCCTCGTCTAGTTAGGCTTCTCATTGCAATCTCATTTTCAATATCGTAGACAAATACCTACAAATACCACCTTTTAGACTATGGTACTTAAGAAGAAGAAGAAACAATGATTTACTAAGTTAAACTCGGTCACCAGTGCGGCTTTAAACTGCTACTTAATTCTTAATTCACTTGGACCCAGTTTTACCCCGTTTCGCAGTTATCTTGTCGAACACAGTCATCGTCTTTTTTTGCCTGCGTGGAGGCCAGTGACATCGTTGAGTCCATGTTTTGAAAGTATCATCATTTTGATTTTCAGTAGCGGTGTCAAGAACTTGTTCCTCGCTACCTTGAAATGATGAACTCCACACGTATGCTTGGCCAAGCAAAATATCAACATCTGATGGTTCCCAGGTTTCCAACCCTGGATTTCTAAGTTCACACAAGATATCCTTAAACGAGCTCTGTGCAAGAATGCGATCCCGCAATCGATGTAGAAGAGCAACGCAAATGTACACCTGAAAATTTAGAAAACCAGGAATGTGTATGCGTTTTCGTGCTCTTTTTGGATTGAATCCAAACTCTGAAAAGTATGCCCCACTCTGCTTATCCACATCTTCGCACATGCACGTATCCCATAAGCGGAGAATACATCGTTCGTTCATATCCCTCACATGTATTGAGCTTACCCAACGATATGCAAACCAAATGTACTCGACACCGTATAGCTTCAGGTGATTGCAGAGAGTTGGGTCAACACGTTGAACAATTTTTTCAATTAAAACCACCATACTTTGTAATCCTGTAATCGTTTGCTTCTGTGCCTTGATATTGAGTGATTTTGTTGGTTTTTGAGTGGCGAAAGCGTGATTTGTACGATAATCATTGGTGGCTGTCATGAAATTCTCCAAGCACCAATAAGTATCTGCCTCTACTTCCTCAATTATTTCTTCGGGGATTGTCTCAATTCCAATGCCAACACTTAACCTCTCGCAACTTTCGATCCGTGATTTGCGATCGTCATCTTCGAATATAGTAGGTTCTGAAGATGATAATTGAAAGTCATCTAATGATTCATCAACTGGATTGCTTCCGTCATCACTGAATCGAAGACTTGGAGAAGATTTTAATCGATCACTTGCATCTTTTTGCTCTGTCTTTCTACTTTCCATCGTAGTTGATATGTGGGTATCCCATATGTATCCATGCAAATTCGTCAAGTAAAGAGGATAGACAATGTCAATAATACTTGGAACATATCTGCTAGTATAGGGTGAAGGGTCTATGGCATCCATCCTGATGGACCATAAATATATGATCCTTTCCAAGCTTTCTTTCACGACCTTGTTCGAAAACAATCTATTTTTCGTCGTCTTTGTGGTTCCGTTGAAGTCGAGAGTATTCATTTCAGTTTCTGATTGTTTTTTGTCATTTTTTGGATTCGTTGAACCCTTTGGTTTTGTTGAAGATGAAGTAGTGGGAATGTCAACCATATGTGATATATCTTTCCGTATCTGTAGTAGCAACGTATCTTCTCGGGTTGCTGATGTTACTGTGGACATGTCTTTGCTTGGCTGAGAAAATAATGGTAAAAGCCGTGTGTTTGCAGTATCCTTATCAAGCGGCTTTTTAGTCAAAGGATTCTTACTACTAGAAGAGAGAGAGACCCTGGTAAGAAGGGACTCCTTGAAGGATTTGCGTTTTGGTATTTCTATCTTTGGAGCTTGTTCACGCTTTGCTTCATTGTTACCAGAAGCTAGCAGCCTTTCTGTAAGGCAAAAATCAAATTCGAAATAGTATTTTGTGATATAATGGTGGTATTCGTTGCGCTTTCGTCGGAGAGTATGCCTGCGTTTGGACAGTGTTGTCGGTACATACCCCAAAATCAATTGCCATGATGGTGCTCGTAGACGATCCTTTGATGGTGAAATAAACTATTAGCAATCATTCCATAATATCACAGACACAAGAAGTGTTCCCGGAAAAAGAAAGTTATGACTTACTGGAAAACTGTTCCACCCAACGCGGCGTAAGTGGGTCAAGTTGGTCTTCTTGGAATTGAAAATGATTTCGTTGAAGGCGTCTTCCTTCTTTTGTTCAGCTAAACAATTCGTTGTAGCTTCCATTGCTGTTGTATTCATTCGGGTTGGAGCAAGGAAAGAATAATAGAATAACTACTGTTTGTGATAGTTTGTAGTTTGTAATGATGACAGTCGAGGTCATGATGGGTCATGGATCATGGATCATAGATAGGTGTCCGGACGAAGGACTTGCGGCGGTTGGCCCGAAGCAGCAACAGCTAAAATTGTAGAAATAACAAATAATTTTTCTGGCGCATCCAGCAGGCGCATCAAATATTTTCAAAATGTTTGAGAAGAAGGGGAATTAACTCTAAAATAAGGGTAGGTAGTACATTAATTAACTAATTAATAATCATTGATCTAAGATGTGTACCGTACACTGATCTTCATGGGGCGATTGGGTTGATTGATTGGCGCGGAAAGCTCAACGTGTTTGGAGGGCAGATTTTCTCTTTCGAGCACCTTGAATTCATAGTGTTGGATACAAAATGCAACTACCAAATGCATTTCAAGCAGAGAAAAGAATCTTCCAGGACAGAGATGCTTTCCTCCCCCAAATGGGGCAAGAACTTGGTTGGAGGGAATGGAAAGCAAGTTTTTGTTAATCGTCCTGTTTGATGTGTGCTCAATCCAGCGCCTTCCATCAAATGAATCTTTGTCTCCAACAATGTCTTTTAATTGATCGTAAGTGGACAGGAGAAATACATGATCACCCTTTCGGAATGCAAGATCTTTCCCCCCTGCTAGCCCAGACACAACACAGTCCTTCGCAACAACGCGAAACGAATTTGGATCTCCATGCAGGCGAAATGTTTCGATAATGACTGAGTTCAACAATGGCATTTCTCTTTTTTGCTCCAAATAGAACGCGAAGTTCGCCGCGTTTACCTTCTTCGATTCTTCTGTCAAGCCGAGACGTAAACTCTCATCTCCAATTTGGATCCTAGCAATCGTCCAAAACAGTAAATTCATGGTGTTGGTATTTATCGCAAAGAGCACTGCAGTCAATCTAGATGCAATCTTCAAATCTCCATTTTCATCATTGCTGTAGGCTTCTTTCAACTCGCGAAGAAGAATGCCCATCACATCCATTTTTCACAATTGGTAACAGAACGTTCCTGGCAAGATAATCTCTTGCGCGGCAACCTTTTCGGGTCAAAAATGTTGGCAAGCCGCCGGCAATCGCAGGCGCGTCCACTTCAAATATGGTGTATTGTCGAGTTGCTTCTTGGAGGTCAACACCTTTCAACCACTCCGTTCCAAACAAAGACCTCCCCGCAGCATAAAAGATCATCATTCCACAAAACTCTCTCAAATCCACGTCATTCCATTCTTCATTGTGCAAAATGGGTACCTTATCCACAGCTTCACAAAGGGCGTTCTTAAATCGTTCTGCGAGAGAATTCAACTCATCATCTCCTCTCATTGTATGTGCATATTTTGCCAATGTTGCAGATCCCACGCCTGATGCTTTCAACTCATCGGACGTCTCCATTCCAGAAAAGTTAGCTTCAGCGATGTATGCAAATTCTCTGAAATCAAAAGCTGGCTGTGTCCATATTTTGCGGATAGATTTGTAATCTGTGATGAAGTGCATGCGCTGGCAAAAGTTCATGATCGTATATATTGAACCATGTTTCTTTCTGTGGGAATTCATTAAGCCTGAAAAGTCAGATATGAATTTAAATCCATGGCCGATGTATGGAAGGCCAGGTGACAGAGGAGGTTCATTTGGACGCCGTTTTGCCCACTTCGTTCTCATAATCAGTAGAGAGAAGATTGCAGCAAAGACCGCGGTGACATGAGCGATCTCCATGGAATTTGGTCTTGATTTAGCTGATGGTGTGCTATGAATTGTGAAATAGAACTATGAACTGTTATCACAGCAAACAGTTGTTGATGAATTGATGAGATCAACAATCAAAAGCACAAAGATCCAAATTACACAAAATTGTCACACCTGTACATATTATTATGACGTCAGTCAGTCTCCAAGAGACAGATCATCATAATAATAATAGAGGGAGTCAGTCTGAGGTCCCCAAGAATATCAGGGATAGCAAAGACACTTCATTTTCCACCAATGAAAATCGCTCCCTAACAGAATTTCTCTTTTTTTTTTGGACAGAGCCTGTCAATCCCATAAACAGCAGTAAACAGACACCTCATCAATCAAAAAGAGAAACAGAATAGCAACTAGTTGTCATTCCACATCAGTTTAAATTTGATGGAAATAAGTGCCATGAATGGTACACAGGAATCAAGTGATGTAGCGGCACAATTGCTGAACTCAAGTGATATCAGAATTGCAGCTGCTGCCAGAAGAGTGTTTTCCAATGCATTCGTTGTGAAGTGCAAAGAATTTGTCTCCGATGATACAAAATCATCACACACGATTGATAGCAGCAACGAATCGACAAAGAAGGGCAGAGAAAGTAGTCCATTTGATGATACACTAACATCGCCTGATGTTGCTATACTACCAACTCAAGATATTCCGTTTGCGAAGAAAGCAACCATCTTGCCTCCCACAAACACTTTTCATCCAGTTACGATGATGCAGTCTTCTTTCGATTTGGGCTCAAAAGCAGTATCTCCTTCGCCTGATCCAACGAAGACATCATCTGACATTGAAGCATCAAAGAACTTTGTTCCTGCAGATAGAAAGAGGATCACAAGTCCCACTGAGCGACTTGAACGCAGGTGAGTCAGCCCGAAAAAAGGATAAAGGCGCAATCGCGCTCTCTTTGCGATAACGAATAGCCAATGAAATGCTGTACCGTGTGTATTGACAGTATAATGGCCTGAAATCAATTCAATAAATAGTGATGATGTCATGTAGATGGAAATTGAAGGCAATGCGCAGTTCGCGCAAAAATGCTGATTTGAAGTGCCAGCTGCTTTTTGTTCTTCTTGTTCATCATTCCCAAACTTGATGCAGTTGAGATCACTTCAATGACGATCACAATACCTTTCACGATTCAACATAGTATTGTATGCTAACAATCACTTTGTCTCTTTCCCCCATCGTCATCATGAATTGTCTATTATCTGCATGTTCCTTCCTTGATGATCGCAAAACGTACAGTCGTGAGCGTAACAAAATGCACGCTAGGAAGACTCGACAGCGCAAGAAAGAACAAATGAAAACTCTCGAGAATCAAGTTGAAGTCTTGAAATCCAAGCAAGTTGACCTCAAAAGGCTCATCGAAGAAAAGCATACTGCCAGTATTTTAGTAGAACTTCATTTAAAGTGCGGTGAAAACTCGACTGTCATGGACCCAAGGGTTGAGGAGTTGCTCAAACGCAGGACTGAAGACATTCCTGATTCTTCCAAGGTCCCTGAGTTGCCAGCACTGATTCTTCCTGGACAGCACAACAGTACTAGACACGGCCATACAGAGGTTGTTATAGAGTACCCAGATGATGGCATTAACTATGAGCTCTTGGCAAAAGATCGTGCAACATGCGATCAGGCAGAACTAGACACAATTCGTCGTGAGAGAAATCGCATGCACGCGAAGCGGACTCGTGATCGGAAGAGAATATTTGTAGAGGAGATGGAAAGTATCATTAAGAAGCTAGATGACGAGAATACGTTGCTCGAGGATCATTTGGAGTCTATTTCGGATTCCCAGTCTATTATCTCTAGTTCTGGATCAAATACTCCAAGCCGTGGTCCGACACCTGAACTAAGCTTTACGATAACACCAACAGCGCCTATGCCCACTATTGAAATGATTGGTAAAGCATGTGAACCTGATATTGCGAAGCTTTTTTCTGTTTCGAAGAGAAAGGCTGATAGCTTGTCATTTCAAGACTGTGGTGATGCCACTTCTACAGCGAGCACCAGTTCTTTGTCAACCCATAATTATCTAGAGAAAAAACACAAAATTCCTCAAGCGACATTGGACGAAGGAGAACCAGATTTCAAACGACCAAGGAACCTCAGTGATTTGAGTTAAATCATGGATGGTGCCTGCATCAGACAATAGGCACCCCTTCCAAGTAAAATTGCACTGATTATATTTCGCACACAACTAACTGTCCATGAATCAACCTCCATTGACCTAAAGGACGGAAAGTATCCCAGTTGCTTTCCGTCGATTCGATGCAACCCAGACCATAGACCATGTTCCAACTCTGGAAGGCCAAGAAACAATTTGCCTCTCCAATTTGAACAATCTAGGAAACATCGAGGCGGATGAAGATCGTTCACTCTTCTATACCATCCACATGATTCTCTTTGGCACTCGTTCTCAAGATTTCGACTGATTTCTAAAAGGAATTTTGTTTTACCTCAAGGATCATTCAGCCAAGTAACTCTTATCATAATACATGTACATTATTTCCCATCTAATATTGACCCATGTAGATTTGTTAAGCGCTGGCTGGCGATTATTTAGGCGTCAAGTCCCATATCAAAGTCGTGAAAACATTCTTCTGTTGTATCAAAGAAGTTTTTTCTCGTGAAACATGTAATATCTCGGCAGTCTGTCTTCATGAGTACTTAGTACCGGCAGTCTGTCTTTATGAGTACTGAGTACCCTACCTATTTTAATGACCCAACCAACAGTCAACGGAAAATGCGAACATTTCTCCTACTCTAAACGATTCTACCATACCGAGAAAAGAAACCATCCAAAGGAGCTAATGTGGCTACGATAAAATGTTAAATAGAAGTGACAGCCATAGTTGATATGATATGAGTTGCAATTGCATTCAACATTGAGCATCGGACATCGAAGGCTGAGATTGAGACAGTAACATCAATATCAAAAATTGACTTCGTATTCTAGAAGAGCAGTGCCAATTCAAGTGCAAGTGCGTGGTAAAACATCATAAGACACAACTACGCAGATCAAAAATTGATCCGGATCAGGCTATTTAGAAACCTTTTTGTTAGCGCTTTTTACACGCACGTAGAAAAAGCTCTAACAAAAAGGTTTTGAGAAAAACGGAAAATCATCAAACCAACAACGCCACTCAACTGAAATTATATTATAATGAGGTTTTGGAACAAGTCCGGTACTCCAACTGTGATTGATTGCTTCAAAATCAAAGTGAGCCAACTCAGTATTTTAGTATGGTTTATCCGTAGAATCTACGTAGAAATATTGATGTTTGAACAGGTTTTAAAAATTGGGTTTCCATGCGTTCTAAAGCATGGTAGAAGCTAAATCCAGGGGTAAAGCCTTTCTATGATACATACACAAGACTCCTGTAATGTTTTTTCTGGGACTAATTTTTGGTGAAGGTGCACCTTTCAGGTTTTAGCAAGTAGAAATGATTTTTTGATTTTTACGCGGCAAAGCTAGAGATAAATCTGGGTTGGATCATTTTAATTTTGAAGCAATTAATGACAGTTGAAGTACCGGGCTTGTTGCAAATCCTCTTTATAATGTATTGTTAGTAGAACGGCGTTGTTGGTTTGATGATTTTTATCTTTCTCTTCATCACATTTTTTATTTTTGTTAGCACTTTTTATACGTGTCGTGTTAAAAAGTGCTAACAAAAATCGGATCAATTTTTGACGTGGATCAATTAATCACCCGCGTAG
>Ga0306864_1000380_pt1 | contig 21102 bp, 13 predicted proteins | sample AntRauTorckE5430_FD_190448 | JGI IMG/M metagenome (GOLD analysis project Ga0306864, IMG submission 190448) | Saline lake microbial communities from Rauer Islands, Antarctica - Metagenome Torckler E5 #430 (v2) (version 2) | ecosystem: Environmental > Aquatic > Non-marine Saline and Alkaline >...
TACGGTCGACACCGAAGTATGTACCACCGTCACCGATGCTGACCTCATTGGCGGCGAAACCTACAACTGGAACGGCGGTTGCTACATCCTTGATGGCCTTGTTTACCTCGAAGCCGATGGTGTGCTTAACATTGCCGCAGGTACGGTTATTCGTGGTGCTGCTAACGCTACTACCGGAGATAACACCTCCGCTCTTATCATCGCCCGCGACGCTACGATTAATGCCGTTGGTACTTCAAGCGATCCGATCATCTTCACCGCTGAAGAGGATGACCTGGACGATAACGGAGACTTCACCTCTGAAGATCGGGGCGAATGGGGTGGCCTCATCGTTCTCGGTAACGCAGTAATCGCTCGCCCCGGCGGCGAAGACGGCATCGAAGGCATCGACGCCGACGAAGCTCGCGCCCGCTTTGGTGGTACGGATAACGAAGACAACTCAGGTACCCTCCGCTACATCTCCATCCGTCATGGTGGTGCACAACTGTCTACCGACAATGAAATTAACGGCCTGACCCTTGGTGGTGTAGGCGCTGGTACTACGATTGATTACGTGGAAGTCTTCGCTAACGAAGACGACGGCATAGAATTCTTCGGCGGCACCGTAAAGGTTACCCATGCCGCAGTTTCTTTTTGCGGCGATGATGGTTTCGATTACGACTTCGGATGGCGCGGTGGTGGCCAATTTTGGTACGCCCTGCAGGGCCCCGGTACTGGTACCGGACGTTCTGGTGAGCACGATGGTGCTAATCCCGACGGTCAAGCACCCTTTAGCCAGCCTACGATCTATAACGCTACCTACGTCGGTATCGGTAACGGCCAGACGGCTACCGGTGGTGATGCTAACCGCGCACTTCCGTTGTCTATTCTCTTCCGCGATAACGCTGGTGGCTACTACCGCAACTCCATCTTTACGGACTTCAACGGTGCCGCCATCGGTATTGAAGATCGGAACGATACCGAGGTGGACGCTTTCGCCCGCTTTATGGCTGGTGATCTGGGCCTGAGCGACAACTACTTCTTCGGCTTCGGTGCTGGAATTGATGCAGCGGGCCTCTTCGTGGTCGTTGATCAAGGTGAGGAGATCGTTGCTACCTCTACGGCAACGCTTGCTGTGGCAATGCTCGCGGCTAATAACCGAATCATCGATCCCGTACTGATTGATACGGATCGCGATAACGACGGTGGAGACATCGACCCGCGCCCCAATGAATTTGGCCCCGCAGGCTTTGGCGCTCCGGCAGCTGTTGACGGCTTCGCGTCCGTATCCTACTATGGTGCTTTCGAGCCAGCGGAGACGAATGGTAATACCAAGCCGAGCTGGTTGGCCGGATGGTCCGCTCTCGCTACGACGGACATCGTCGTCCAGAGTACCACCGGCATCGGTGAAATAGAGAACCAGGGCTTCCTGCTGGATGCTCCCGTTCCTAACCCTGCCAGTGAAATCACCCAGGTGAATTTCACGCTGCCCCGTGCCGCTCAGCTTACGCTTACGGTGGTGGATATGCTTGGTCGGCCAGTTGCTCAGCGTATGCGCAACTACACCGCCGGTGCTCAGGTGGAGAATATCAACGTTAGCAACCTGCCTAACGGAACTTACTTCATTCTGCTGGATGCTGAAGGTAGCCGCCTTTTGCAAAAGTTGGTGGTTAGTAAGTAATGCTTCAGGATTTCGAAGCGTCCGTTAGGACCTTCGAGCGTCCGGAATGCTAGAAGAAAGGGTGTCGTGAGCAGATTTGCTTACGACACCTTTTTTCGTTTAGGGCGAAATTCAATAGCCGAACTTTTTTGCGTCTCGATGACGATTAGCGGTCTCACGCTTTAATGACCTTTCCTTGATACCAGGACCTCTTTTTGGCACTTTGACAAAAAAGAATTCGACTGGCGAGTCCTGTACATGATTCGCGAATTTTTAACGCGCTTAGTGTACCCAGTACACTATTCAAATATTAAGGCATTAACACTGATTTTACATTGCTCCTCAGAAAGCTTTCATTTGCACCTGCGTTCGCGCCTATAAAACGCTTGTAACCCTTGTAAATACTGGTAGTTCAGCAAAATAATACTTAACACTAACATAAACTACAAAGCCTTGTGCCCTGCGGGAGACGCCCCGACCTTTGCGCTATCTAGTGCAAACACAATTTTAATACTTGATTATGCTAAATCGCATTTTTACTCTTGCTGCCATTTTCCTTCTGGCTGGCACCGCATTTGCGCAAACCGGGGCTGTTTCTGGTACCATCTACGATGAGGACGGTTTCCCGATGGTGGGTGCCAACATCGTTATTGAGGGTACCACGGTTGGTGCTCAAACCGATTACATCGAAGGGAAGTACCAGTTCAAGGCTGACGCCGGAACGTACACCCTCGTCGCTTCCTACATTGGTTACGGTGACCAGGTCATCGAAGGTGTGGAAGTAAAGGTCAACGAAACGACCATCCTCGATGTGAACTTCACGACTGACGGTGGAGGTATCGACCTCGGCCTCGACGTAACGGTGAAGGCTAAGGCGCTTGAACGCGGCGAAATCGCCGTGATGAAGCTCCGCCAGAACGACATCAACGCCAAAGACATGATCTCTTCGCAGGAGATCGCCAGCCTCGGCTCCGGAACAGCGGCTGCTGCCCTGACGAAAGTGACCGGAACTACGGTGGTAGACGGTAAGTACGTCTACGTTCGTGGCCTCGGTGATCGTTACTCCGCTACGACTATCAATGGTTTGCGCCTCCCGAGTATCGACCCCTACCGCAACTCTGCTCAGTTAGACCTCATCCCGACGTCTATCCTCGATAATATCTCTGCTTCCAAGACTTTTACTCCTGACCTTCCCGGTGACTTTACCGGTGGTAGCGTGAACATTAAGATAAAGGCGCTGCCCGAGCGTTTTACCTGGGGCCTTTCAGCTTCCAGTTCCTACAATGGCCAGTCTAACCTGCAGAACAACTTCCTGACCTTTGATGCGGGAGAAGAAACCAGCCTCGGTTTCAATACTGGCTCGCTTAACCGCCCGGCAAGTCTTTCTACCTACAGCGGTACGGACGTTCTGGACTCCAACGTTGGCCGTCGCGCCCGCCGTGACGACGATCTCGCCGCAGGCGTAGAGGAACTTGCTAACGAATTCGGTAACGGTTTTAGCCTCAATAATAAAAACTCTGGTCTCGACTATAATCTGAGCGGTAACATCGGTAACCAGTACATGCTCGGCTCGATGCCGGTTGGTGTTTTTGCTACGGCTACCGTCAGCCAAGAATTTAACCAGTACAATAATGGTATCCGTGGTAACTATGTGAACCCAGGAGACGGCGGACCGCTGCAGGAGATCTACAACGTACGTGACGACAAGAGCACGCAAGCCGGAAAGGTCGGCGGTATGCTGGGTATTAGCTTTAAGCCAAGCCCCTCTAACTCCGTAACTTTTTACGGACTTTACAGCCACCAGGGCTTCACTGAAGGCCGCGTGCTTCAGGGCTCTAATGAGAATAAAGGCGCCAGCGGCGAAGCTGATAACTTTTACCGGTCGCAGGCTTCTACTTTCCTGGAGCGGGAACTGCGCAATTACGTAGCTCAGGGTGAGCACGTACTGATTGGCCTCGGTGGAACCAAGATCGAGTGGGCGGCCAACTACGTAGAGACTGAGCAGAACGAGCCAGACCTGCGCTTCGCTGAGTACATTCAGCAGGATGAGAACTTTATCATTGACCCAAGTCAGTTCTCCCGTCCTAGCCGTTTCTTTCGCGATCTCTCCGACAACTCTGTGCAGGGGAAATTGGACATTACCGTTCCTTTCCTCAGAGCTAAAAGCAAAGCCAATAACTTCAAGTTTGGTGGCCTGTATCAGACCAAGGAGCGCGACTTTAACGAAAATATTTTCGCCTACGATAACCGCAGCGGACTTTCCTTCAGCGAAGCTGGTGGTGACTTTGATGTATTCTTCGGCCCGGAAAACCTGGGGGTGATCAGCGGCGAACCTGGGCGTAACGAGATTGGTGTTTTCCTCTTCGATAACTCCAACCTGGCCAACAGTTACACCGGTACTTTCGATGTGGCTTCTGGCTATGGTATGCTGACTTATGAGATCAGCCCCCGCCTTAAAGTAGTCGGTGGTCTTCGCCTTGAGCAAACGATCATTAAAGTGGAAAGCGAAGTGGTGAATAACGAGATCGCCATGGCTGCCGAAAATGATCGCCCGGTAGACCAGGGTCGCATCGATGACAATACCGCTGACATCGACGAGCTGTCCTTCATGCCCGCTGCTAACGTGATCTTTAAGGCGACGGAAAATTCAAACCTCCGCCTTGGTTTTTCCCAAACCATAGCCCGCCCGAACATGCGTGAGGTAGCACCCTTCGGTAGCTTCGGCTTCCTCGGTGAGCCAACGGTTTTCGGTAACCCGAACCTGCAGCTGACCAGCATCAATAACTACGACCTTCGTTACGAAATCTTCCCTAACGCCGGTGAAGTGATCGCTTTCTCCGCTTTCTACAAACAGTTCACGAATCCGATCGTGACGACCTTCCGCCTCTCCGGTGAGCAGCAATTCACGTGGACCAACTCCGAATCTGCCGACCTTTATGGTATCGAACTTGAGCTGCGCAAGTCGCTTGCTTTCCTGGGCGATAAGTTCCAGAACTTTAACGTCAGCAGTAACCTGGCGGTGATCCAGTCCAGCCAGAAGATTGACGCCAGGGAGGTGGAGCTTGGCCAGGAAGTTGACCCTAATTTCAGTGGTGAACGGGTTTTCAACGGCCAGTCTGACTTCGTCGCAAACGCCAACCTGTCTTTTCGCACACCGCAAACCGGTTGGGATGCCATCATCGCTTATAACTACTTCAGCAACCGCCTCCAGTCCATCGGTGCCGTCGGTTCTCCCGACATCTTCGAGCAGGGCCGCGGCCAGCTTGATTTGTCCGTTGCTAAGAAGATCAACAACTTCAAGTTTAGCCTGCGTGCTCGTAATCTGCTCGATCCAGCCTACAAGACGTTTAGTGACTTCCAGGGGCAGGAGTATATTTTTAGTCAGTATGCTCGGGGGCGTGACATTAGCCTAGGCGTTAGCTACAGCCTGTAAAGATTTTGCACTAGATTACTTTGTAATCATTTTTAAGCGCCTCTCACATTTGTGGGGGGCGTTTTTTTATGGCGCGATCGCAGGTGCGGGGTAAGTTTTTAGGTGATCGACCGCCGGTAATTTACCGGGCCGGACCTGTACGTCTTGATCGACTCCGTGCGCATTTACGTGCGGGGAAATATTGGCGGAAGCCAGGACCTTAAGTCCTCATCGATCGACCTGCCCGTCCGCTCGACTATTCCTTCCGTGCTCAACTCATGAAACGGGACTGGAAAGCCGCCGCCAAGACCTTAAGCAAAATGGACGCTGCCCATCCGGAATTTAAACAGACGCTCCGCTACTATCACCGACAGCTGAAGCGGATAATTGCCGCCCGGGGTAAGATGGAAGGAGGGGAGAAATTTGTAGGCCGTTACCAATCCCTTTTCGATGAAGAAAGGCTCGAGTTACAACTTGGGCCTGACGGTGTCTTACTCTATACGAACTCCTTCGGATACGTCGATCAGCTGCGGCAGGCTGACGAGGACACGCTATTTTTGGGATACTTCCAGTCTTACAAGTAATCACTCCGGTACGGGGTAGTAACGGCAAGATCAGTGCCACAAACAATACTCGCTTCAGATATGCAGATGGTAAAGTTGAATCAGAAAATAACTCCTTTTCCAGGTCTTCTGCTGGGCACGAAGCTACTGACCGTTATTTGCTATCCAGTCAGTACACGGAGGCAGAAGCCGCGTACCGGGAGGCTTTGGCTGAGTACCCTGATCATTTTTTCCTGGAGGATGCACTAGAGCATTTAGTGTACCGAAAGCGTCTGTCTCCGGAAGACCACGCGAAGCAACTGGAGGAGGTAACTGGCCAGTACGAAGAACGGAGGTTCTGGGTTTAGGTTGGTTTAAAGTTAACGTTCGTTGGCTGATGGATGACCGTATCTCCGTTAATCTACCAGGAACTTTGGCCAATAGTATGGTGCTGGGGATTATTACTTCCGAGAAGGAGTTGTTGCTTAGTTACCGGGTGGTGGGTAAGTAGGGGAGGGGAAATTGTCGCTGCGCTCGCGAGGGGTTCCGGTCCTTTCTTCTACTCCTTGCCATGAAAGACGCCCCTCCGTGGCTGGGCCGCACTTGGGAACTATCCATCAAGATGCTGTATCACGCCTTTTTACGAGAATTTCATCACTAAGGTTGGATGGTAAGGCGGTGGTTCTGAAATTTGGCCCGATGCATTACCAATACAAGGAACAGAAAACCGGAGGCAATTTAGAACTATGGGCGGGTGACGCCGGGTTGAAGCGCGTGCCGTTTGGCAAAGACACGCATTACCAGCTCACCATCGCCTGGAACCGGGGACCAGCCCAGCGCATCTACGTCGATGATATTGGCTACGAGCTACCGGAAGACGGCCTTGCCTTATTAGTCGTTGCTCATACCTTCTACTTCGACCGGCCGGAAGACATCGTCGCCTGGGGCTTCAACCGCGACTTTTACTGCGTGATTGACCACGACCAGGAAGTAAGCTGCGCTGGCTTCATTTTTTACGGTTTCCCGAATCCGATGATCCTGGCGCCCGATGAGAATACAGTTCGAAAAATTTCTTTGCTGCTGCCGGTCTTCACCGATGAATTTAAAGACAACGATAACCTTCAGGGCGAAATGCTACGGATGCTCTTGAAACGACTGATCGTAATCATTACCCGCACCGCAAAAAAACAATTACTGCCGGAAGATACTCTCGCTCCGGAGTATGATCTCTCCCGCCAGTTCAGCCTGTTGGTTGAACAAAACTTCCGGGAGAAGCACCAGGTTGCAGATTACGCTGCGCTGCTTTTTAAATCTCCCAAAACACTAAGCAACGTATTCCATAAGCTCGGAGGAAATTCACCGCTTCAGTTTATCCACGAACGGATCGTGTTGGAAGGGCGTAGGCTGTTGCTTTATACAGATAAACCCGTGGCAGAGATCGCCGATGAGCTTGGCTTTTTGGAGAGCGGGCACTTTAGCCGGATGTTTAAGCGGGTCACTGGAGATACGCCTACTGCTTTACGGGCTTGAGTTAAACAGAACTCGACGGGCGTTTTTTTTGTACGCCGCGATAGAGTACCGCTCAGTGTTTCACATCGGTTGTACTACCGTCGGTCACATGAGGTGGCTTTGCGCGCGCGAAGCAAGCGCGGCTCTCCTCAAGCAAGGCTAGTGGGGGGCGATCCTTTACGGTCGCCCGTACTGGGCCACGTTTGCCATTACGTTTTCATCACATGTGCCCGACAGCAGTATAGCAAGGACTAAGGAACGTCAATTCAATAAACCATGCTGCTTGACCGCCTTATTGAACTGGCGTTCCTGAAGTCGATAAAGTATGAGGTAGGGAAAAACTGATAGCTCATCGGGGGAAATTGGTAAGCTATAGGGCATAGCACCCTCGCATCTTTGCATTGTCAAAAGGGAAAAGCATTAAACGCAACTTCCTGAATAATCAATAACCAATCAATTTTATACAATGTCTACTTTCAACGTTCCCACCCGCAACGACGTCTCTACTGGTAACCAGGCCATCTTCGATCAGCTCAATAAAGGGATCGGATTTGTACCCAATATTTACGCTACTTTCGCTCATTCCGAAAATGCGCTCGGCAACTTCCTCGGCTTCGCCAACGGTAAAACTAGCCTAACCGCCAAGCAAAAAGAAGTGATTGATCTGGCCGTATCTGAAGTGAATGGCTGCAACTACTGCCTCGCGGCCCACACTGCAATCGCTAAAGGCGCTGGGTTTACCGAAGGCCAAACGCTGGAATTCCGGGAAGGCTACTCTTCCTCAGGTGCCAAGCTTGATGCCCTGGCCGCCTTCGCTAGCGAAGCTGCTATTCAACGCGGAAAGCCATCTGCTAAAGCCATCGACGGGCTAATCGCCGCTGGTTTCACGCAGGAGAACGTGGTCGACGCAGTTCTGGCGATCGGGATGATCACCGTTACGAATTACCTGCACGGCATCACTAAGGTAGCCGTTGATTTCCCCACTGCACCTTCGTTGTCGCTTGCGTAAGCAAATAGGTAAGTCTAATAATTAAGCCCCGTCCGCATTTCGCGGGCGGGGCTTTTTGGTGTCCGGGGCTTATCCGATAGCTTTTAAACTGTTTTCTTCTGAAGCCTGAAGAAAAACAGCCTAAGGGCGGCCGAACTGTACCGCCCCAACGCCAACATTCCATAACGCCTTATTGAAAGCCTCAACATCAGCGAACAGCACCTCACCTGAAATTTGGTACTTAGACCAAATAGCATCCAGCTCCACCCGACGAGTGCGGGAGGCACTGGTAATACGTGGTAGGCCACTCTCACTCTGGTTCAACAAGAAAAGGTAATCCGCCGTAAAGCCGTTGACGTAGTTTTCTACGTCGTCGTAAGCCTTGGATTTGCGCTGTACCATCGTAGCGTCCCAGTCGGAGAGCTTACGGATCAATTCCTTGCCATGTAGACGCACCTCGCTCATTTTTCCCTCCTTCGGCAGTTTTTTGAGGATGGAGCTAACCTGAGCTTTCGCATCGTAGAGCTGATTGATCATATCGTGCATTTCGTTCAGGGTATTGGCTAATTCACTCAGGTAGGTGTGAACTATCCGGTAGTCTTTGGGGCTGACGTTGTACAGGGGGTTCGGTTCTAATTCCCCTTTAACTGCAGCTGACTTGTCACCTCTTTTGAAGGTGAGGTTATAGGTAGCTGGTGAAACTTTATGGCCCCGGTAACCTCCTTCAATGTAGACCTGGTTGACGCCTTTGCGTCCGGTAGTCCTCAGGTTCCAAACGAAGCGGTTGAGACCGGGCTTTGCGGAAAGTGATGGCTCGGAGCCTGGGCCGCCATCCCACGGGGTAAAGTCTGATTTCTCCGAGGTGAAACTGCGGATTAATTTGCCTTCCCCGTCGGTAATTTCTAGCGTCAGTTCCGTGCTGTCTTTATTGTCCGGTAAATTGTAGTAGATCACCATTCCGCTGGCGGGGTTGACGCCACGGGTAGGGTGGTGACCGTCGGCAGCGTCACCGTCCAGTTCGCTGGAGCTGTTGGTGAGGATGACTGGTTCAGGCGTGTAGACGTGCAGGTCGGAGGGTTTGTCCTTCCACTGGCGGAGCAGCCCGAGATCGTCCACAATCCAGAAGCCGCGGCCGGTGGTGGCAACGATGAGGTCTCCGTGCTTCACGGCCAGATCGGAAATGGGCGTTACCGGGAGGTTGAGTTGGAGTGGCTGCCAGTTCGTGCCGCCGTTCCAGGAGGCGTAAAGGCCAGTTTCGGTGCCGGCGAAGAGCAGGTTCTTTACTTTATCGTCTTCGCGAACAACACGGGTGAAGGCTCCGTCGGGGATGCCTGCACTGATATTTTTCCAGGTTTTACCGTAGTCTTTGGTTACGTACAGGCCTGGCTTATGGTCATCGAATTTATAGCGGGTGGTGGCGATGTAGGCGGTGCCGGGATCGTGGGGTGAGACCTCGATGGCGTTGATGAGACACTCTTTTAAACCGGTGGGCGTGACGTTCTTCCACGTCTTTCCGTCGTCGCGGGTGAGGTGAACGAGGCCGTCGTCGCTGCCCGTCCAAAGTACCCCGGCTTCGTGCGGGGATTCGATGAGGTAGCTAATGGTGCCGTAGCTCTCTGCACCGACGGATTCGTTGGTGTAGGGGCCGCCGCCTTTTCCTTGTTTCGACTTTTCGTTACGGGTAAGATCGGGCGATGCTTCTTCCCAGGTGGTGCCGAGGTCGCGGGTGCGAAGAATGACTTGTGCGGCATGGAACCAGACGTTCTTATCGTGCTGGCTGCGGATGATGGGGGCGTTCCAGTTGAAACGGTAACGCATATCCTTGGCGTCCAGCGCAAGGTATTGGATCGGGGCGGCCATTACGTTGACGGAAGCCCCTGTTTTCGTGTCCAAAACATTAATCGTACCGAGGTAACTACCACCCATTACCAGTTGGGGGTCGTCGGGGTCGAAGGCGAGAAAGGCACTCTCTCCGCCAGCTGAAGCGGTCATCGCTTCCGGGCCGATGCTGCCACCGTTGAGGTTGCGACTGTCGAGACGGACGGACGTATTGTCCTGCTGTCCGCCGTAAAGCCGGTAGGGAAAGTGGTTGTCTACGCTAACGCGGTAGAACTGGACGGTCGGCATATTATTCTGCCGGCTCCAGGTTTTACCGTAGTTGAAGGTGATGCCCGCGCCACCGTCGTCGGCAAGGACCATATTCTTAGGGTTGGCGGGGTTGATCCATAGGTCGTGGTAGTCGCCGTGAGGGCCGGACATTACTTCCCAGTTCTTACCGCCATCTAGCGAGCGAAGCATGGGTGCGCTCATTACGTAGACGGTGTTTTCGTTTTGCGGATCGGCAAAGACCTCGGTGTAGTACCAGGCGCGCTGGATGAGGCGATGGTCGTCGCTTACCCGTGACCAATTCTTCGCGCCGTCGGTAGTTACGAAGAGGCCGCCGAGTTGCTTTTCGGAGTCGCTTTCGATGACTGCGTAGACTTTGTCCGGGTTACTCTGGCAGATGGAGAGACCGATCTTGCCCAGCTCCTTAGGTAGCCCGGTCTGGGCTTTCTTCCAGCTTTCACCGCCGTCGGTGGATTTATAAAGACCGCTGCCGTCTCCGCCGCTGATGACCTTCCAGGGCTTGCGGCCGTAGGTGTTCATGGCGGCGTACATGATGAGCGGGTTGCTGCGGTCGAGGTCGATTTCTACGCAACCACTGAGGTTGTCAGTGAACAGCGTCCGTTTCCAGCTTGTGCCGCCGTCGGTGGATTTGTAGACACCGCGCTCTTCCGAGGGGCCGTACAATGCACCCTGGACACCGACCCACAAAGTGTTTGGATCTTTGGGGTGGACGACGATGCGGGAGACGTGGCGGCTGTTTTCCAAACCTATTTTCGACCAGGTCTTTCCTGCGTCGGTGGATTTATAGATGCCGTCGCCACTGCTCGTCATTACGCCCCGCACGGCGTGCTCTCCCGTTCCGACGTAGACGATGTTGGGGTCGGTTGGAGCCACAGCAATGGCACCGATGGTGCCCGTTCCGAAGTGACCGTCGGATATATTCGTCCAGTACTGCCCCGCGTCTTCCGTTTTCCAGATACCGCCGCCGGCGTTGCCCATATAGTAGGTCAAGGGATCACCGATTACGCCGGTAGCGGTGTTGGCTCGGCCGCCGCGGAAGGGGCCTACATGGCGGGCTTTTACCGGAGCCAGTTCCGCTTTCAGGTCGGTGGCCTGTGCGGATAGGAGGCTCGTGAATAGGATGGCGGAGAGTAGTAGTACGAATCTTTGGGGCATGGAGGGGTATTGTTGTTGGGGCTAAAGTTAAACTACTACGCTCAACTCGCCAGTCGAATTCTTTTCTTTCGGCATCTCAGGACAGTAATTATCAGGTAGAGATGACGGAGTCTCCTGAGAACAGCTTTGATTCATGGGTGCAAAAAAGTTCGCCTGTCTAGTTTGGGAATTCTGCCGTTTAACTTCCTTTGCACCCGCGCCCGCGCCCCGAAAAAATATCGTATCCTGAAATCGATTGCGCTTTCGTACCTAATCTGCCAGTGCATATCTTACGCACCTACCCCATGCGGTAGCAACTCATCAACTTACCAGCTCACTATGTATACCATTGGCTACGACATCGGTTCCTCCTCAGTAAAAGCCGCCCTCGTGGAGGCAAAAACCGGTAAGGTGCTGGCCCGCGTCACGGCTCCGGACAACGAGATAAGTATAGACGCCCCCGAAGCAGGTTGGGCTGAGCAAAATCCGGAAGACTGGTACAAATATGTGGTGGCCGCAACGCAGGATATTCTGGCGCGTACGCAGGTGCAAAGTGCGGATATAAAAGCAGTCGGTATAGGCTACCAAATGCACGGCCTGGTGCTGGTTGATGCTGAAAATAAGGTCGTCCGACCCTCCATTATTTGGTGCGACGGCCGCGCTGTGGAAACCGGGGAACGCGCCTTTAAGGGCATCGGCCTTGATACCTGCCTGGCGCACTGCCTCAATAGCCCGGGCAACTTCACTGCAGCAAAATTAAAATGGGTAGCCGACAACGAACCCGAAAACTACGCAAAGGCCAAATACGCCATGCTACCCGGAGACTACATCGCCCTGCGCCTTACCGGAGAAGCCACCACCACCGTAACCGGCCTCAGCGAAGGCGTTTTTTGGGATTTCAAAGAAGACCAGCTCGCCAAGCTAGTGCTGGACGAGATGGGGCTGGACGAAAACAAAATTCCCCGCCAAGTTCCAGCCGTAGGCGAACAAGGCAAACTAACCGCAGCGGCCGCCAAAGAACTGGGCCTCGAGGCCGGAACGGTCGTCGGCTATCGCGCCGGAGACCAACCCAATAACGCACTGAGCTTAAACGTGCTCGCGCCCGGAGAAGTAGCGGCTACCGGTGGTACTTCCGGCGTAGTTTACGGGGTAACCGACCGCCTGGCTTTCGACCCCGTCCAGCGGGTAAACTCCTTCGCCCACGTGAACCACGAGGGTGGCGCGCCTCGCATCGGCGTTCTGCTCTGTATTAATGGTTCGGGTATTCTCCACCGCTGGGTGAAGAACCTGATTGGTGGCGACGAACTGAATTACGGCGATATGGAAACGATGGCAATGGACGTACCCGTCGGCTGCGACGGTCTTCACTTTCTGCCCTTTGGCAACGGACCGGAGCGGATGCTGGGAAATAAAAACGTTGGCGCTCACCTGCTCGGCCTCGACCTGAACCGTCACGGTAAAGCCCATATCGTTCGTGCTGGCTTAGAGGGTATCGCCTTTGCCTTCGTCTACGGGATGAAGGTGATGAAAGAACTGGGGGTGGACCTGAGCACCATCCGCGTTGGGAACGATAACCTCTTTCAGAGTAAGGTTTTCAGTGAAACGATTGCTACGCTCACTGGGGCTACCATTGAGGTGCACAATACCACCGGTGCGGTCGGGGCAGCCCTTGCCGCGGGAGTCGCCGTCGGGCTTGCGGATAACATTGAAGAAGCAGTTGGCCGGCAGGAAGTGCTGTCTACCATTAAGCCAGGGAAGGATAAAGCCTTGCTTCAAACGGCCTTTGCGCGTTGGGAAATAGGGCTTATTAAAATGATGTGAGCTGGTTGAGTCACTCAAATATCTCCACCGGAATAGTAACGCTACCAGGGAGCTGGCTCCTTTTTACCGACGAAGCATACTGACTGTTAATGGAGTTAACCGCGCTTAGGCTGAGCATTAGACTCGTAAGGAAAAAGAAGGACCTCATATTGTAATAGTTAGAAGGTGTAATCCAAAGATGAGGAGGCTGTTGTTCTTCTTTTAACGGATCTGCATTTGTTTAACTTTGGCTTAGTAGTTTCATAACGTAGCTTTACCAAATGAGGAGAACCAAGACAATAAGCCTGGTCAAAGACGGCATTTTCATGATTCTGGGCGTGGCGGCAGCCGCCTTCGGGCTGGAAAGTTTTTTGCTGCCCAATCATTTTATTGACGGTGGGGTAACGGGAATTTCTCTTTTATTGGTAGAACTTACCGGCCTACGGCTGTCGGTGCTGTTGTTTTTAGTTAACCTACCGTTTCTGGTACTGGCCCGGATTGTGATCGGCCGCCGCTTCGCGATCAAAACCGCCGTTGCGATCACGCTTTTGGTGCTCACCATCTTTTTTGTGCATTTCCCGGAGGTGACGGAAGATAAGCTGCTGGTCTCCGTCTTCGGCGGGTTCTTTCTGGGAACGGGTATCGGCCTATCGATGCGCGGTGGTAGTGTGCTGGACGGTACCGAGGTGCTGGCCATTTTCCTGAGCCGTAAGGTTGGGGCGAAGGTGAGTGATTGGGTGATTCTGATCAACCTGGTTATCTTCGGGTTTGCGGCTTACTTCTTGTCTATTGAGCAAGCGCTGTATTCGTTGCTAACCTACATTGTGGCTTCTAAGGCGCTCGATTTCGTGATCGACGGGGTGGAGGAATACACCGGTGTTACCATCATCTCGATCCATAGTGGCGACGTCCGCAAGGCCATCATTGAGGAGTTGGGTAGTGGTGTGACCATTTACCAGGGCCGCGGTGGTTACCGCGCCGATGAGGTTGGTGAAGAAATCGACATCATCTACGCTGTCATCACCCGCCTGGAGATCAGTAAGCTTAACCGTATCGTTGATGACATTGACGAGAAGGCGTTTATCACCATGAGCTCGATCAATGATACGCGGGGTGGCATGGTGCGACGTAAAGGGGTGCATTAGAATTTGATCTGTGATTCTTCATTTGTTGCTGTATGAGGGAAGCCTTCCTTCACTGTGGCACCACGCTTGTTCGTCTTCGGTGAGCAAGCGTAGTACCACGAACGGTACGTGCGGTAGCCACTTCGTGATTCAGCGGCACTCCAACTGAACACAGCGTTAACTACTCGCTCACTTCAGTGACTCATAAACTCACGCTACACCTGCGGCGGCGGCCAGAAAAATAGGCTACTGAACAACTAGCCTACTTACCAACCGGCTGTTGGCACCCATCAGCTGAACGGTATATACACCGGGCTTCACCCTTTGGGAAGGGATCGGTAGGGTCACAGATCCAGCGGTAAGGTTTACGATTTGGCTACTCAGAATCCGTCCATTAAGACTGATGAGGCTAAGGGTATACCTACCTGGGGTAGTCGGCGTTACGCGGAGGTTGGCCGCTCCGCTGGTAGGATTGGGAAATAGGGTGTGCGGAATGGCCGCAAAATTACGGGTACCGGAGGGAGCGCCTTCCGCTAGGTTGATGATGGTCGGCGAGGTACTCCCGTTATCTCCACCTGTGCCAGAAGCACGGTTGACAAGGTTGCCAACCACGTAATAGCTTACGGTACCTTCGCCAGCCTCGGGGGCCGTCCAGTCGAAGGAAAAAGTGCTGTCCTGATTCGGTGAACTTTGTTCGATATACTTACGGTTTGCGCTACCGTTACTGATGCGGGTGGCTCCGTCCGGATTGGCGGGCGTACCGACTGGAGTAGCCGGAGAGGTGGCGGTGTTTAGAAACTGAGAGCTGAAGCCGTAAGCGGCTGGGGCTATATTTCCGTAACCAATGGCCACCGTTACCCGGTAAGTTGCTCCCGGGGTGTACTCGGTGAGGTCTGCCGAAGTACCGTCGAGCGCAAAGGAGACGTTTATACTGGGAGTGCCAAAACTGCCTGAATTATGGCAGACGCTACAGGTAGGCTCGGTACCGCCGCCAGCACTTGGCGCACCGGTGTAAAAATTACCGTTAGCGGCCGGGCCGCCAGAATTACTGAGGAACAATAAGGCTGCTGCAAAAGGTAGTAGTACCGCAGGGAAGCGGAGATTGGAAGAATACATATTGTAGTTGATTAGAAGAGCAATAATTCAAGTAGTTGCAAGGAACCAGTGCTCTTTGCAAATCTAAACCTAGCCAAAGATGCTATTTTTATCTTGAACGCTTATCGTTTTATTACCCGTTCAATGGTTCGCTCTCCGTCAATCAGAGCTTCTATACTACCGTCGGTCACATGAGGTGATTTTGTGCTCGCGAAGCGAGCTCGGCCCTTCTCAAGCGAGGCCAGTAGGGGCGATCCCTCGCGGTCACCCGTGCTGGGTCACGTTTGCCACTACGTTTTTACCTCATGTGCCCGACAGTAGTACAGCAAGTAGACGCCAGCGGGGTAGGGTGGCTTCATCCGTCAGGTTACAGCCACAGTCAAAAGGCGTAAATTAGATGGCCAGCTTATAATTTTAGTTAATATGCCTTGCTACCCACGAACCTAAATCAAAATAAGCCAGGGCCTTGTGCTCAAATGGCTGCTCTGCTACCAAAGCAACTTCCTCCCGAAGTCTCTCATAGACTTCACCGTGCTCCGCGATTGGTGCCTTCAGCAGACGGCGCAGCCCGGAAATTGCTAGCTTATGTACTTCTGCGGTTTCCCGACTACGGTTGAGTAATCTACTGACGGAGTTGAGGTGGTAATCCACCAGGGAGTAATTGGTCAACTCAAAGTTGCAAAGGGCATGGAGTAAGCGCGTATTGATCAAGAGGTCTTCCCGGTAAATACCGCTGCGCATATTAATGATCTCGTTGAGGTAGTCCAGCGCTTCATCGTAGCGGCGGGTCAGGAAGCAGGCTGCTCCGCACTTATACAGGAAGAGAGCCCAGCGATGAGAGTTAGGGAAGAGGTTACCGGCCTCGTACTTTTTCAGAACCTCACGGCTAAATGTATAGGCACCGTCATAGTCTTTCGTCATGAACAGCAGGTTGAAATGGGAGAGGTTGAGGTACACATCGCCGAGACGGCGGGAGTTTTGGTTGAGAATGATCTTCTCGTCGGAAAGAAAGCTGTTCATAAAAGCCAGGTAGCGGCGGACAGTATTCTCCTTGCCGTTAAGAAAACCAAACATGGCCACGTAGTAAAGGCAGCGTAGGTATAAATCAGGGTCTTTGACCGTCATTTGTCTCCGGAGTGAAAACCAGGTGGCTGCTTCCATCGCATCATCAAGGGCATCCGAAAAATTTAGCTGGATGTAATGAAACCACATGGACGCCTGGAAGAGGTTAACCTTTTGGTGAAAGGTGTAATCGGAAGGGCCTCTACCCGTAATTTTTTTCTTTGCCTCCGACCAGAATTCCTGATTTTCATCCTGCTCCTCCTCCGTACGGCCGTGACCGTGCTCAATGTATAAGCCGTGTAGCTGAATATTAAGGCTGAAAATCTCACTTGTATTGAAAACGCTTTGGTTGCGTTCTGACGATTCTTTCAACAAAAGGTCCATCTTGTTTTCAACCTGTCGGGAAAGGGTGACGTGGCGGGCTTCGATCAGCTTCTGGAACTCTATGATTTCGAGGTGAAGCAGGTCCTGATTGTGCTTTACGGCAATTTCTTTTGCTCTTTCTAATAATCGTAGCGCGTCTAGAAAATGCCCTTTTCCGTAAAGTATTCTGGTGAAATCAATCTGTTCTCGGAGCTCAATGTCAATCTCCTTGCTTATATGAATGAGCCGGAGGCTGGTGAGGATCTGTTGGTAAAGGTGACGCTTTAGGTTGCTGAGTTTACCAGCAGTAATACTCAGTCGTTTGATTAATATTTCGTCATCCGGCTTGGTTGATTTGTCAATAACGTCGAAGAGTCTAATGAATTTATTGTCAGTTGTGGCACCTGCTCTGGTAGCAAAAAGCTTAAAATTACGCTTCTCAGCCTTGGTTAATGACTTTACTAGCCGAAAAACCTGATGTTTTATTGCTGTGGACATGAAGCTGTATTTGAACTTAAATTGCTGATAATCAGTTATAATTTGCTGGGCAAAAAACGGTGGGTATAACGAAGGTAAAAAGTAAGTGGCTATTCCATTACGTCTAAGTCAACGCATCTTTGTGCTAGTAGCGTGGAAATGACGATTTTCGTACACTCTTTAACCAGATAGCCAACCACAACCACTTCACGTTTACACTTCCGCTAACCACGGAAATACCAAACAGTATATTCAATGAAGAAAATAGAAGCTATCATTCGCCTCTCCCGATTTGAGGCCGTCCGTGACGCCCTTGCTGAAATCGACGTCAAGTTCTTTACTCTTTCTGAAGTAAAAGGCTTTGGCCTCCAACGCGGCGAACAACTCACTTACCGCGGCAGCGTTTACGACGCTGATTACATCGCCCGCCTCCAACTCGACTTACTGGCCCCAACCGATAAGGTAGATGCCATTATTAGTGCCATTTCTTCCTCCGGACGTACCGGTAAAGTAGGAGACGGTAAAATTTCCGTGTTCGACATTGAGCGCATCGTCCGTATCCGTACCGGAGAAGAGAACGAAAGCGCCATTTAATAGCGGTTCTCCGCACCTCTTGTACAGAGCGAGATTTAACCAACTTCGCCATAGGAAGGAGTCCCTTTAGCCTTCCACCTCCCCAGCCCCCAACCATTGTAAGACCAGATTGTAACTACGCCGGAAACCAGGCAGTGGCTAGAGCTCGACTGTTTTATCCCGTCCCGCTTGCTTCGGTATTCCTCCACAATAACCTCACAGTACACTCACTTACAAACTATCTCTTTTGCTATGGAAGCATTATTTACAGTAAACAATCTTTGGATTTTGGTGGCGACTTGTTTCGTCTTCATTATGCACCTCGGCTTCGCCAGCCTCGAAGCCGGCTTCGTTCAGAAAAAGAACGTCGTCAATATTCTCTTTAAGAACTCGATGATCATTTGCATTGGCGTGCTTACTTACTTTGTCATCGGGTACAACTTAATGTACCCCGGTGAAGAATACGCCGGTGGGTTCTTCGGTAAGTTCTTCGTCCCCTTAGACTGGGCTGGAAGTGCCGTTGCTGACTACGCTGCCGCCGCCGAAGAAGGCAGTACTTACACGGGCTACTCCGACTTCATCTTCCAGGCGATGTTCGCCGCTACCTGCGCTACCATCGTTTCCGGCGCTGTAGCCGAGCGGATCAAACTCGTTCCTTTTCTCATTTTTGCTACGCTGTTCGTAGGTATCAGTTACCCGATTACGGGTATGTGGCACTGGGGCGGAGGCTGGCTCTCTGAAATGGGCTTCTACGATTTCGCAGGTTCCACACTGGTGCACGCTGCCGGTGGTTTCGCCGCCCTGGCTGCCATCATTCTACTTGGTGCCCGTAAGGGTAAGTATAAGAAAGATGGTCGGGTCACTGCCATCCCCGGACACAGCATGCCGCTGGCCGCCATCGGTGTATTCCTCCTTTGGTTCGGTTGGTACGGCTTCAACGGAGGTTCCGTCCTGAGCGCCGATCCCAACGGTGTCTCTCTCGTATTTGTAACCACTTCTCTGGCCGCTGCGGCCGGTGGTGTTGCCGCCTTCTTCGTGGGGTACATCATGTTCAAAACTTACGACCTCTCTATGGTGCTTAACGGTATTCTTGGCGGCCTCGTAGGTGTCACCGCCGGTGCGGATAGCTTCACTGGCGTCGGCGCAATCATGGTAGGTGGTATCGCTGGTATTATCATCCCCCTGAGTATCGTCTTCTTCGATAAAACGCTAAAGCTCGACGACCCAGTAGGTGCCACTTCCGTTCACGGTGTTTGTGGTATCTGGGGCACGTTGGCAGTAGGTATTTTCTCTACCAACCCGGAGCACAGTTTCGTGACACAATTGATCGGTACTCTTTCGATCGGTGCTTTCTCCTTTGTAGCCGCCTTCGGCATCATGGGCGCACTCAAAGTCATTATGGGTATTCGGGTAGACGCAGAAGAGGAAGTTAAAGGCCTCGACGTCGGCGAGCACGATATGCATGCTTACACGGACGGTAAGGAAGACGGCGTCTTCCAGCTTACCTCCGAAGGATAGACGTTAAAAACTAGAGAACTAGAAACCAGGTGTCTGGCTTCTAGTTCTCTAGTGCCTAAAAAAGGCCCGCCGACGCTGTAACGTCAAACGGGCCCGCCGGAAACGGACTAAACCGCCCCCAACTAAGGATCTTCAAAGCCACCATAGACCTGGTGGAACCGCTAAGGTAAACAAGTGAAACCATTCACCCAACTACCGCGGGGTCGGGCCGTATCCGGAAGTAACCAATTTTACTTTCACTCTCCATTACGGACCATATAGTATACTACATGAAAACTTTATTTCAATTCACATTTGCGGCGCTGCTGCTTTCTTCTACCAGCCTCTTCGCTCAGGTAGAAGCCGAGGTGTCTTCCACTGACCCAGTCGAAGCTCCGGCTGCTGAGAAAGAAGCGGAAGAAGAAGATGAGGGTGCGCTCCAAATGAGCGGCTTTGTTGACGCTTATTACCAGAATATTTTTACTAAAGATGCTAGTGACAATTCGCTTGGTTTTCCCACCAGCTTTACCCCCGAAGACGGAGGGTTTAGTGTTGGTATGGTAAACCTACTGCTCGAAAAGGCAGTTGGTAAGGTCGGGTTTGTCGGTCAAGTCGGCTTCGGTCCTCGTGCCAATGACGCCAACGGTGCCTTTCCTAATCTACAGCAGCTTTATGTAACCTATTCACCAAGCGATGCCGTTACCTTTACGATGGGCCAGTTCGGTACTTTCGTAGGATATGAAGTAATTGACGCTCCTGTTAACGTTAATTACTCAACCAGCTACCTCTTTAGCTACGGCCCATTCTTCCACACAGGGCTTAAAGCTGATTTCGCCATCGCCGAAGGCTTTGGTGCTATGGTAGGTGTATTTAACAATACGGATAGCCGCTTTAATGCTCCGGGTTACTACTTCGGTGGTCAACTAAGCGCGGAAATAGGCGGCCTGGCTGCTTACCTTAACGTCCTGACCGGAACTGATGAACAGGATGTAGTTGGTGACGAAGATGCTACCACTTTTCAGGTTGATCTTACCGCTACTTACCAGGTTAGCGAAAGCTTTATGCTCGGGCTCAACGCTTCCGACAAGAGTACCTCTTTGGATGGCAATAGTGGCGACGGCTTCACCGGCGTAGCCGTTTACGTCACTGCTGGTTTGTCCGATAACTTCAGCTTGAACTTACGAGCGGAATCTTTCTCTGAAAAAGCACCCGAAGGAATCATTATTGACGGACGAAGTGTCTTTGCCATTACTGCAAGTGGAAACATAACGCTCGGGGATAGCTTCGTGCTGATTCCAGAAGTTCGCTTTGACAGTAGCGGTGATTTTGCCACTACCCACAGCGGCGGTATCATTGATTTTGGAGGCGCTGACGAAGATGACAGTATCGCATCCTTTATCCTGGCCGGTGTTTACAGTTTCTAAAATTAAATAGCGGGCGCGGACGCAGGTGCAGTGAAAGAATTATAAAGCAAAGCGAGCAACGGCTCTATTCATACCTAACATATTTGAACCTTGCTTCTTCAATCCCTTTCTTTGCACCCGCGGCCTCGCCCAATTTTACATAAATTTCTGATTTAACCTCACAAACTTCTTTTCTAATGGTTACCAAGCATAAACTTCAGTACGTCTGGCTCGACGGTTACGAGCCCATGCAGCACATGCGCTGTAAAACCCAAATCATCGCAGACTTCAGCGGCAAGCTCGAAGACTGCCCGATGTGGTCCTTTGACGGATCTTCGACTAAACAAGCCGAAGGCG
>Ga0306864_1000381_pt1 | contig 21076 bp, 15 predicted proteins | sample AntRauTorckE5430_FD_190448 | JGI IMG/M metagenome (GOLD analysis project Ga0306864, IMG submission 190448) | Saline lake microbial communities from Rauer Islands, Antarctica - Metagenome Torckler E5 #430 (v2) (version 2) | ecosystem: Environmental > Aquatic > Non-marine Saline and Alkaline >...
GGCAGATGGCAGTAAACTCGGATCGTCTGATGGAACTGACGAAGGCTTGGCTGATGGCATCAAACTCGGATCATCAGATGGCATTACACTCGGATCATCTGATGGCAACAAACTCGGCTCCTCCGATGGATCACTCGATGGCAGTACCGATGGCTCAACCGATGGCATTACACTCGGATCATCCGATGGCAGTAGGCTTGGTGATGATGATGGAAGCATAGATGGAAGTACCGATGGCATTACACTGGGATCGTCCGATGGCAACAAACTTGGATCGTCCGATGGTCCGTCTGATGGCACTGACGAAGGCTCGTATGACGGTACCAAACTGGGCTCTTCCGATGACAGCACGCTTGGTACATCTGACGGCAACCGCGAAGGCTCGTCCGATGGCAACATACTTGGTACATCTGACGGCACCGTGCTTGGCTCGGCAGATGGCAGTAAACTCGGATCGTCTGATGGAACTGACGAAGGCTTGGCTGATGGCATCAAACTCGGATCATCAGATGGCATTACACTCGGATCATCCGATGGCAACAAACTCGGCTCCTCCGATGGATCACTCGATGGCAGTACCGATGGCTCAACCGATTGCATTACACTCGGATCATCTGATGGCAGTAGGCTTGGTGATGATAATGGAAGCACCGAAGGTTCCGTCGATGTCATTACACTGGGATCGTCCGATGGCAACAAACTTGGATCGTCCGATGGTCCGTCTGATGGCACTGATGAAAGTTTGTTTATTGGTTTAAAACTTGGTTTTTGTGTGGACAGCAAGCTTGGTATATTTATGAAAGTAGGATTAGACAAGATGGAGGGCAAGCTTTGGATCGATCGTTTCACTGTGATCGTTGGTACGTTGTTCTTATTTTGATGACTTGTGATGGATGGGATCATGCTGACTGACGATTTTGAGCTTGGCATGGGGAATTGTGTGCTACCTGATTTTTTTGATTGTTGAGTAGAATATTTTTCTTTTTCATTCTCACAATTAATTGTCACATCATCGAGTGCTATGTTGGATTGCAGAAGCACACACCCATTTATGCTGCTTCCAAATTGAAATTTTCCTGACTTAGCTCCAAGTACAATTCCCTCAAAATGCGAATGTGTAGCAAGATCAATTTCTCCAGCAATTTGCCAAAAGATGTTCTTTGCTATTGCTCCGCTTAATAGTTTCATGCTTGAGTTTGTTGCTACGCTTAAGGGGCCTATAACCTGCATGATCCAAATATCATTTGGTCCTCCATCGAAGGTGATATTGTTGTTGACTGTCACAATTGACTCCCACCTATATAGGCCAGGGACAAAAGTTTCACCATTCAAAGTACCATCGCTGAGATTTAAGGAGTCTGGGTCTGAACGGATTGCAGCGTCTAAGTATGCTGCTAACATGTCGCTGACTGCGATAGTTAACATAGCAGGAGTTGGTACTGCATAGTTAGCGGCGTACACTCTACCAGTCACTAAATCTGATATTGCGAACGTACTAGTAATGTCTTTCTGTACTAGCCCAAATCCTGTTAGAGCACCAGACTTGATACTGCTTGTCCCCAGGTTACCAATCAAAGACGATAAGCCTCTGTTCGTTACATCACCTGATTTGGACAATATGGCGTAATTGCTTGCTGTTTGTAGGAGAACAGGAACGAGAGGATCATTCTTCTTCTTGTTCTTGTGTAAAATACCAACAATTCCACTACTTTGCGTAGAGGGCTTATGCGCCGCTGCACTGATACGACGGTATCTGTCATCTTCTACAAGAAGCTGTAATGCTACTTCAGTCTTCCCTGTTATCACACCATTACTATGCTCCCTAGTAGTCATGGTATCATATATCAGAATATCATCATTCTTCTTGTGGTGCATTGCAGTCGTGATGGTAAACAAGGCTGCAGCGAAGAAGGCTCCAAGAAGCATTAGTTGGATACAGATCTTCTTCTGCTGGTCACTGGACATTTTGCGTCGGATTATGAACAAGATGGACTTTTGGACGGCAGGTTCCTTCATGTTGGGAATATTTACAGTTTTTATTACATATGTAATCTTTTACTTATCGAAATTATTTTATATCCTCAAGTATATTAATTGGAGTTCTTTGCTAGCAACAGAACGTGTAATCAATTACTTTCTTATAAATACACGTTCACAATTATCTTTTATGATGATGATTCGTATAGACGTGTTCCAGTCCAGGAAGATAGTTTAAAATAATAGAATACTTAGCCCGATGATTCGTATGAGACGTGTACCAGTCCGGGAAGGTAGCTTAAAAGAAAAGAATAGGTAGTCCGATTCGTGTGACACGTGTACCAGTCCGGGAAGATAGGAGATAGGTTAAAATAAAAAGTTAGTCTAGCAAAGAACGACCTAAGAAAGCACTTCCCGAGAAGGGAATTGATGAAAGAATTTCAGTGGAATAATACCACAAATATCTTTTAATACCATTCGAAGCTTTGGTACTCTTTACTTATGTATTCTGCATCCGATTGTTTTGGGACGACGGACGTTGAAAACCAAATGGGCCCAGGCGACTGGTAAAGTTCAACTTTATTCATTGTGAGAATTCTCCGGTAACCGGAGTAACACCAAGAACTGCCAGCATGATTTGGGGAACTTTTCTTCTTCCGTCGTAAAAATCAGAAGATGAATGTTGGTCGTGCAGGCGATAGCGTATGTGACCACACCACACACCACTCGCTGATGGTCGATTTTAATCAAAACACCCCTCTACCCTCTCACACACACCCAACACCCAACTTTGACTGTTGCAACCTGCATTAATTTGTAAGTAACCATATGAGGGTTGGTTGCAGTTAGTTCGTATCGATAGATATAGCGCGATATACGATACTAAGGTGCACCCAAAATTGGACTAGAGCACATAACAGATAACAGTTTTACTAAAATCGATGATGCATCTTCATCTATGTAGATCTCTGTGTAGAATTACAGTTAAAATAAGATGACGTTTGATAATAATTTGTTTATTAGTGATGCACACTAATGAATGAGAGCACAGAGAGCACCAACCATACATAAATCGTATGGTACACCTACCTCTTACCTCGTTACACACAATACAACGATACGACACCATACTAACGTTGTTGTTGTTGTTGTTGTTGTTGTTGTTGTACTTACACCATTCACAACGACAAACAACAGTCCACCACAATCATCTCACCCATCAATGGGCTTATAATCACCATCACCATCACCATCACCATCCGCAAAAATAAAAACGATACCCGATTAATCCTTTATTCCTGTAGAAACCAAAGATGCCGAAGCGAAGGAGAGAAACAAAAGCTTCCAATTCCAAACATGAAAAATCGAAAACTCCCATGCCCGATCCACCAGCATCTCTCGTCAAACTCTTGCAAAAGGACAAGAAAGTCTTGAACTACTTTACCTCCCTTCAATCAAATCTTAACCTTGATGTCAAACGATGGAAAGATCGAGCATTAGAATATAAACGAAACTATCAGGAACTGTTGCATCAGATGGAAAATAAACACGAAGATGATAATGAAAATGATAATGATAATGAAAATTATGATGATGATGAAAATTATGATGATGATGATAACGAAGGGCAACGTCAGCAGGACAGCGGAGCGAGAAACAAACGAAACACTACTTCAACGAAAAGGATAAAGGAGAATGTGCCAGTGGAATCCATTGAGGTCCCCATCAAATTCGAGTCAAAGTCAAACAATCATCAAAATGATCTTCATTCCAAAGAGTCCGAGGGTAAAATTAATAGGGATATTCAAATCAATGCTGCAGATGATGCTGCAGATGCTGATGAATCTTCCCTCTCGGACCATGAATCCATGTTTCAAAATAGGACACTTAATGGTCGTCCCCACAAACCCATTTTCAAGAGAAAGAGCCAAACACCAAAGGTTACCGAGGTCAGTAAAAAAGAACCAAAACAGGAGGAAGGGGATGAGTTTGATCAAGAGTTTTATGCAGAGTTGCCATCATCCGATCATTCATCTTCTTCATCCGGATCGTTCGGGGGTATGGAGAAGCAATTTACTATGGATGCCGGGAAACAAGCCAATGCTACAAATGGTGACCACGATGGTCATGCGAATGCGAATTTCAATTTGGACCCGACGAAAGTCAAGAATGAGCATACCTATGCGCACAAGCGTAAATATATGGATTTCGAGGCGGCAATTATTTCAGATGAAGATAGATCTGCGATTCGGGCAGGAATTTTGGAGAAATTGGTTGTTGCCTTTGATGATCTGAAATCCTTGGGCGTGCACGTTGTAGATGTCAGATATGCTGCAGTGGAAAAAATTGAGATTAAAAGTGAGAATCAAGAGCAGGAACAAGAGTCTTCTAATCATCTTGTGAATAATGCGAATGCCCTGGATGATCTGAATGGAACGTCAAAGATAGATGCACAAGCGTTAGAGCAAGGTGATTCGAACATTGATTTTGCAGCCTTTGACTCGTCAGATAGTGATGACAGTGATGGAAGTGATGGAGGTTTTCGTGGAATATTCCAAACAAAAAAGGCTGGTCGTGGTGATGAAGCGAACACAGGTGGATCCCATCATGGGCGAACGGATACAGCAGCAATACCAAGACCTGTGGTGACAAAGAGGTCGGATGATGAGGTTTCGCATGATATTGTGCGTGCCTTGCGATCGCTCATTAGGAGACCAGTTTTAGAAGTGGAAACTCGTCACTATCGAGATGTCAAGGTGAAGGCCTGCATACAATCTTTCTTGACGAGGGAGCTGATTCCAGCTTGTTATCCGGTGAAGAATGCAGGTTTCGTCGGCATTTCTAGTGGTGATGCCAATGACAATGATAATGACAATGATAATGGGGAAGACAGTGACATTCATTTACCTGTACATCCTCTAGTTGAAGGCTTGGGGAAACTCATGCGTGCGTTGACAATCATGGATACTTATTGTACAAGCCAATCTGTAATTTTCGAACATGACGAATGGGACGAAATAGTAAATATGCATCCCTCGTTTGATACTAGCAATAATTTGGAATGGGAAAGGCTGGAAAGCATACGAGTGGGTTTGAAGAAAAGAGATTTGTCAAATATTATGATTTCCTCGTTTGAAGGTGAAATGACTAGACACTGGGGAGTCGAGGATCGTGGTTCGAGGCGAGATATCAAAGTACCTGTTGACCCCAGTGAAGTTGAACATGGTGGCATCAACGAATCAGAGACGGTATTGAAAGAAGCTGCGTTTGTTCACGGTTTCAACACAAAGAATCGGGTTAAGCTATTTGGTCTTTTGGAGCGTGTCTGTATCGCGCGCATAGTGTCAGGCTTGTATCAGTATCGTGGAGATCTGCAGGGAGCAGCGCAAGTTCTGATTGATTATGTCTTGACCACTTTGCCATCGCCTTCAGTAGAGGACCATCCTCGATATGCTCCTAGTATAAGTTTTTGCGTCTTGGAGGCGCTCATGGTGCCCTCTACTACAATTAATGGTACATTGGACCAAAGCAACAATTGGCTGTCTGGGGTCATGGAAGCTTTGGATGGCAAATCATCATTTCTAAGAAATACTTTGAGCGGTTTGATTCACTCTGTGGCATCGATATGGCAACAAAGAAAGGAATGTCCAGACCAAAAGATCAGAGGAATTTCGGATGTAGAGGTTGCTGCCTATAAGCGATTGTGTTCGAGTGAAAGTAGGTGGCTAGTGGAGGGTAGCAGTAAAGACCTTCTACCCGACATTCGAAATCTAGTCGGTACATTAGACTCTGTAGGTAATGCTGGCCATGAAGATATTGGCAAATGCATATCTATCCAGCTTATGATACATTGGAATGGAGACGTAGAGCAAAGTTTTGTATGCATTGAGCAATTGTGTTATCTTCTCGATTCTTTCAGGATGCAAAAAAAGCAGCTAGAATATACTTGTGCCATGGTAGTCTCAACCGTAGCATCAATATTGCGATTGCAGCAGGTAAAGTGGGATGCTAGCTGCCTATCTGGATTAAGTACTGTTTTAGTTGGGAGTCATATTGATAATGATAATAGGCTTGGGAACCATTTGGACGACATGATCATAAAATGTGATACAGCGATGAACGACAAATCCAAATCATCTTCCTCAGTTGAATACTTGAAATCCGTGCTGCGATGTTGTGTACTCTCGAGTGATGGAATTCGCATCTACAAACTTGCACAACTTTTATGCGAACAGAATAAATCTTGTCCATCGATGATACGAGTCTTAACTCTCGCTACTGATTTTCCGACAGTCCGCGTAATCAACTTACAGTGCAGAGAAGATAGATGGAAGCAATTTATGACACAGGCTCAAAGATCTCAATTACTTGCGGTACCAGCAGTAACTTCATTTGCAAGCGACACGAAAACTAATAAATTTTGGGGTTTGCGTTCTTTTAATGGGAAGGATATTGGGCATTTACTCTTCGAAGAGCAGATCGATCCCCTCCTCGAGAATGGCAAGTCATTGAATGACTATGTATCCACACATTGGCGTCCTAGCGATCTCAAAACGTTTGACGCAAACGCACGTAAAGATGACAGACTGGTCAGACTGAGTGTCAGTGAGAGAGCATGTGCACTGTCACATATTTCAAGCTGGAATGGAGTCAAGAATTCAATTTCAGATGTAGCATCTGCTCCCAATGACAAACGCCTACTGCAATTGCTCCGCATTAGTGGGTTTGCCTCAGGTCTACCATTTCTCAGTGAGAATGAAGGCATGCCCCCCAGTCCAGTCTGTGTAATTCTTGAAGATGATGCAAAGCTTGTAGACCAATTCAACGACAAGCTTGCCGTGATACTATCAGAACTACCAAGAGACTTTCACTTCTGTTCATTGGGTTATAGGTAAGGATATGCATTACATGTCTTAATACATTCAACTGGGAGATTCTTGTCCTTTTCCATTCCTCATCTTTCTTATGCTCCAACAGTCGCCCGAAAAATGCCCCCATGATCCATTACACAAAGAACATCGGTATCCCCACATGCTTCTGGTATTTGACAGGATACATTCTTTCCCTACAGGGTACAAATTACCTTCTCGATTCTCTCCCAGTATCAAGTCCCGTGGACTCTTGGATAGGAATGCAAGCAACTGCAAACTGGGAGAATGAATATGGGCATCGAATCGGAGTGGGAACGGCACCGAAAGCCAAAGTGCTCCTGGACGAGCTCCCACCCAAGAAGGAGCTTGGGAAGATTGTCAAATTTCGAGTATTTGCAGCAATAACACCGCTGTGCTCACAGAAACTTGCCTGGAAGGATTCATCACCTGCGACTAGAGAAACTGCAAAATGGAGACAGCGTGATACTGATATTACATACAGTGGTAACCTTTAGAAAACATGTTTTGGATTAGTGCATTGATACCAAAGTGTGAATACAAATTAATAATTTCCCCGGATTGCACAAAAATGCTTTTTCTCTAGTAAAGCGTTTGTACATACATGATTATGTAATGTGAAACTGATCTATTAATTTATCAACAAATCACAACATCTATTTGTAGATTGTCTATCGGAGGGTGGCCACCTACGCAGCACCGCACGCCCTAATGCTTCCCTCTGTCTATCCAATATACAAGACGTCATGAAGATAATCCGCTAGAATTTGCTTCGAATGATGAATTCAAAATAAAGGTGATGCCGGGCACGCACAAACACCTGTAAGAGGAATTTATGCGGTCTTGGCAAGGAAATCAGTGTGCTCCTGGTAAGGAGAAGCAGTGAAGTTGTTCTCGGACCAGAGCTCAGGAGAGAGGAATGCATAGGTATTCTTCAATGCAAAGAACATGGCCTTGATGAAGTTACCCATGGTACGGGTGTGTCCACGAGAAGAGGTGTAGCAATCCTGGATTCCAGCCATGTGCATGAGCTTCTTTCCAGCAGGGGAAGCAACAAGTCCGGTTCCGCGAGGTGCAGGAATGAGACGGACGCGTACGGATCCGCACTTTCCAGTCACCTTGCATGGCACGGTATGGGGAAGTCCTCCCTTACGTCCCCAGTATCCACGACGGACAGGGGAAACATTAAGCTTAGCAGCAGTGATTGCACCACGGATAGCGGTAGCTACCTCAGAAGAACACTTGACTCCAAGGCCAATATGTCCGTTGTTGTCACCAAGTGCAACGAATGCCTTGAAACGGGTAGTCTGTCCAGCAGAAGACTGCTTCTGAACAGGCATGATCTTCATGACCTCATCCTGAAGCTTCTCCTTGAGGAAAAACTCAATGATCTCAGCCTCCTTGACGGGCATGGAGAAGAGGAAGATCTCCTCGAGAGAAGTGATCTTTCCCTCCTTCACGAGACGTCCAAGCTTGGTGACAGGGGTCCATCCTTCCTCCTCACGGTTTCCCTGTCCACGGCCGCGTCCACGCCCACGTCCACGGCCGCGTCCGCGCCCACGGTCACCGCCGCGTCCTCTTCCTCCAAAACCTCCTCTATCGTCAGACATTGTTTCTTATTTTTTGAATTTGCAAACTAGGAAATGAATCAGAAAGAACTTTTGTTAGAATTGTTTGGTGGGCTTCATCGTATTTCGTTTCTGCAGTTGGTGATTACCATGCATTGCAACGAATTCTACTCAGTTGCTGCGAAGAATCGGACGTTTGCTACATCAGCTGAGCCAGATACACTTACTTTAGGGCTAAATAGCAGATTATGTGTGGCTGGTGTTGAGGTGATTGGAGGTGATTTTGTAGCTTATATTGTTTACGGGTAAAAGACGATAACGGTCAGTAGGAGAGGTAAGTAATAAAACATAAAACATAAAACACTGCGACAAAGATGAAGACACTCTTTTCACAAGCAAGCTAGCATAATCAAAAACTGCGGAATGTCAAAAACTGCGGAATCATCCCCCTAGCTTGCGTGATACAATGTCCCAAATGAACATGGTAAAAATCTACCTACCCAACAAATGGTTTATTATCCATATAACATGTACGAGCGGAATTCCGCAGTTTTTGATTATGCTACTAGCTATGTAGCTAGCAAGTAGTAAGCAGAATGCTAACATCACCCTATTTTAATTTTCAATTCTTTATTGTTCCTATCCATTCTCACTTTTTGTGTAATCTTGTACTCCAAATAAATACTTTAGCTATCTCTACCTCTAGAGATCGTCTACTTGCTAAACTAATATTTTGCTGAATCATCCACTGACAGGATATTAGCTGATGGCTATCAGGTTTTAAAACAACCATAACAGTTTTGTTGAAAGAGTGAAAAACTCGTAAAATTGGTCAGGTCTCAAATGTCCATCATTCTATGAAATAATGAAAGTATCGATAGGTAAAAGACATCAACTTTAGACTACATGCCTGGACAAAAGTGAAACGTCTACGCCACTTATAAATAGTGAATAAAAGTATGATTGTTAACAACTATTACTCTTTAAGACCGAGAGCATCTTCTTGATCAATAAACTTGGCCAATGTACCCAAAGTATCATTCGTCATCAATGCTGGATAAATACTATTCCAATTATCCAAGTCGATTCCCATCTGATATTTTTCATTGATCTCCTTTAGCTCCACGAACCAGAGACTTTTCGCAGCATTTTGGTGAAAACTCCGTGTCGCTACTTTTGTGATCAACTCGGTACAAGATTGTTTCCACGGTTTTGTGTTGCCCATCATATGCGCCATTCCGTCGATCGGAGGGAAGCATCTCCAACTATTTTGAATTTCGGTATTGTCCTTTTTATCGTCTGACTTTTTACAAGACCACTGATACACAAGGGGTTTCTCTTGATAGGGTGCAAACACATCTTTCAATTCTGATTCCCTCACCGGATCTCCGTCCGGTCCACGTTTCCAGTTTTCAACAATGTTACTTATGACGATGGTCACGTCTTGGATCAGGTACTTGGACCAATAGAACATCAATCCTTGATCAGAGTGTGATGCATGAAAGCGCCACCTTTTTGCTCTGTTTTGTTTTGCAGATCTCCAAGTTTCCCCATGTTCCACAAAATTTCTCCCCCAGCCTTCGGTGAAGTCAAAATGAGGATATGGTAGTTTCTTTGCCTTCTCCCGATGCTTTAATAATGCATCATTGTACTTGGCAAAGGCCTCGACGGATGGTTCTACCATGAACATTCCTGTGTTACATGGCTCCCTCCAAGAAGCCATGATCAAGTTAGGCTTGATCAAAGTGGGAGTTGCCGTGTGGTCCGCGTCAGAAAGATGGAAAATATAGTCTAAGTTTACCAAAGGAATCAAATCGCCATCTAGAAACATGACTCTCTTGTAATCTGTCATGTTGATGGTAAGGAACTTGTCAAAGACAAGTCGAGCAAATGATTCTTTCTTTGGTTTGTCCAGAAGTTTAATATTGATCCCTGCCTCTTCGAGAAGCCGTCGATCTTCAAGTGGCAAGTCATCGAGCTTGGAATCGGGCGATAAGCGAACGAAGATCCAGAAATCAGCAGTAGATCCTTGCTTACGAAACAGATTTGCCGATATGATAATGTCCCATAGGAAGCCTTTGTATGCCCATTTGTCTTCATGTATTGCCCCAAGTACCCAAGCATACGAGTATGGTGAACTGACAGTATGAAATGTATTTGTTTGAATCAGTTTGTTGTCGACAACTGAAACTAGTAGATTCTTTTGGGGTTCTTTTGCATCCAAAAGTGCCGGTTTGACGGGTAAGTAAGATGTCTGTGTTTTTTCTATTGATTGCAAAGCTCGAACATTGCCAGCCCACATCAATATTATTGCCAAAACAAAAATTGCGATCAAAATGTGTATCACTTGTATTCCTCCATGACGCTTTGTCTTGTTTGGAAACTTCCCCATTGTTGTTTTTTGATTGATCTGCTGGCGGCGGTGCTGCTGTGATATATTTCCATCCAGGCTCATTTTTGAGGATTGGAGATATGGTAACTTGAGTATGAAAGATTCCTGCAGATCAGCAGTTGATGCCACCAATACTATTTAACAATCACTTTCACTTGTGCGCTTGTGTGTAGGAACTTGATTTATGGTGTAAGATGTAAGGTAAGAGGTAGGTACCGGGTACCGGTAGGTAAGATGTAAAATAAAATTAATTGAGAAAGGGAAGCAACCATAACGGATCGGGATTCACAATCAGATGACTATTGTATCAGGAATGGATTGTCGACTCGCTACCAAGAAGTGATGTAACTGCTGAAGTCCTATTTACAACGGAGGGCGCTGCTGAAAACAACTTTGTTATTAAATTATAGACTATTGTAGTAACGACCATATTCGTTGCCCATTTCGTGAGTCGTGAGCTTTGGGGAAATAGCCGTTGCAGCCGGTTGTCTGTGCTGTTATCCCTGTTGGATGATTTATTTGGCTATGACGACGCCTCAAGCCTCAAGCGAGCAGCGCGCAACTTCTCACTTTTTCGCAAACATGAACCTTGCGAAAGGATCTTGCTAGAGGAAAGTTCTAACCTATGCAGAAGATGCAATACATATTAATATCAAAAATTATGTGCATGTTGCAGACTGACTGTTTGGATCTGTGATGACAGTTACTGGGTTCTAGAAATTCTTTACGAAAATAAGATTAGTATCGATTAGTATTATGAATGTCAAAAAAGATACGTTAGGATCCTAAAGACTTTATCATACTTCTACGCGAATTTCAGAGGATGATGCCCAAATCTTTCTTGAAGGTAGTTAGTAGTAAAGTGTTTTCGTGCCTCTTCTAGCTAGAGAATTTTTTCTAACATATTTAACTAAAAACCATTTAGTCTATGAATTCATACCTCAGCAAGGCTTCATCAAAAATTCACCGCAATATCTAAACTGTGCTAGAATTCCGACGCCGTTGAACACACCCCAAAGTCCACCCGGTGGTTTGATATCCTTCTTGAGTGTGACAGTTCCACCACTTAAAGTAATTTCATTGGACTTGGCATCTGTATCTACTTGCGCCTGGAAATAATAGCGGATAGATTTCTTTTCGATGTTTGGATCAGATTCTGGCAATAGAACATCGGCTGAGAACAGAACATACTGCAAATCGTCTTCTTCAGCAGATTCTTCGTCCCAGCCCCAGAATTTTTCGAATTTTAGACCAGATGAGGATTCTTCTTTAGAACCATCACTGTTGTCCACGTTTGTATACCCATCTTCAGTAAGGGTTAAGGTCACTTTTCCAGAATAGTAGCTGAGTTTCACTTCATCATCATCATCATCATCGCCATCTCTATTTACAGCATCTGATGCAAAGCGATATGATATCAACCATGTTGAATTCTTAAAGGATGTGTAAGTCTTCTGCGCTTTTACTGCTTCGTTAGCTTTCTTTTCTTTGGCTGCTTCTCTAGAACTCAGCATAGTCACTTCCAGGGCTTCTGCTTCTTTTCGCAAACGTGACGCTTTTTCTAGCAAATTGGCTGTTTCATCTGATGACAATTTAAGGCAAGATAGCGGCAATGATGATGGACATGTGAAAGCGGGATGTAAACCGATAGTAGCAACCACAGAATTTGTTCTGAGCGCATTCGGAATAACAGAAAATGCACCTGCGCTTAACATACTGCTCAAAGTTACAGCGATGGAGATAATCGCCATGCTTCTCACACTTGATATATAGCAGCGAGTGGTCCTCATCCTTTTGAATTCAGACAGTGATGATAGTGGTTTGGTGTGCCTCAATATTCTTTATTGTCAATTGTCAGTAGTTGTCAGCACCTGTCAGCACTAGTCAGTAGTTGGTAGTTGGTAGTTGGTAGTTGTCAGTAACTTGCAGATTGCAGATTGTATGCGTCAAGCGTCAAGTTCTCATTTTTATTGTCAGCTATCAGCCAACATTTTATTAAACGCTACCATACTAAAACAGAGGTTATGATCTCATCTTAAAATTCCGTTCTATCACTCACCCAAAAATCATCATCTATGAATCTATGAAACATAAAACATAAAACATAACATCAGATATTAGAGAACACTTCATCAGATTGAAAATGGTGATGTTTTGCCAGACTTCCCTTTTCTTTGCGCTAGCTCTGATACCTTATTATGCCCTAACCTACGGTCTATCATCGTCATCGATGCCGAAGAAAATGAAGAGTTATGATCTAATAGTCATTGGCGGTGGTTCTGCTGGGCTCACAGCGGCTAAAGTAAGTCGAGGTAATGTATTTAATATTCATGTGAATGTTCTTTACTTCATTGTTGCTTTTCTCGTTTTGCGTTCCGGTCAATTATCATCGAGGTCGATATAAAATTTCAATATTTTCCAATGCGTGCAGGTATTATTAACCAACCCAAGACTAATACAGCTTCACACAACATCATTATCATCATCATCATACCGGTAGTTTGCAGCGACATTTGGAAAATCTGCAGCAATCGTTGAGAAAGCAAGGATGGGAGGTGATTGTGTAAGTACATGGACACGCATAATAGTTCCACGAAATATAGATATGACGCATTAAAATCGTAGGACACCTCTGCGATTGTTAATTTTCCTTCTTTGGCATGAAATCTTACATTAAATGTTCTTCAAAATGCATAATTTTTAGACCTGGGCAGGTTGTATTCCAAGCAAATCCCTGATCGCCTCGTCCAAAGCCGCTCATTCCATTCAAAAGGCAAAAGAATTGGGAGTCACCGTTGAGGGTGAGGTTTCAATTGATATGAAAGCTGTGAAGAACCGCATAAATGCAAATATTGAGCGCATCTACGAGGAAGATGATTCTCCCGAGGCTCTCGAGAAATTAGGCGTGGATGTCATTGTTGGTGCGGCAAAATTCAAAGATTCAAAAACACTATCTGTTTGCTTTAGTAATGGCAGTGGAGATGAAGATGAAATGTTTGACATTTGTGCCAATGATGGTATTCTGATTGCAACAGGAGCAAAGCCGAATCCACCATTAATTGAGGGTATTCATGAGGTGGACTATTTCACATATGAAGAAGCCTTCAGCTTAGATGAAGTCCCAAAGACAATGACTGTTATTGGAGGTGGTCCCATTGGTTGTGAATTGGCTCAGGCCTACAGTAGACTTGGAGCAGAAGTTACCATAGTGGCATCGAAACTGTTGCCGAGGGAAGAACCCGATGCTGGCGAGGTAATGCAGCGGGTTTTTGAATGTGAAGGTATCAAGGTTACGAATAGTCGGGTACAAAGTGTGGAAGGTTCTGGTGGTAAAGACCATACAGTTTTATGCCAGGACGGTGAGAAAATTACTGGCGATTTACTCTTGGTTGCGATTGGTAGAGTGCCTACAGTGACCGGAATGGATTTGGATAAGTTGGGAGTTGCATTGAATGACAAAGGTGGAATCATGATTGACAACACCTTACAAACTAGCATCAAAGGGATTTACGCAGCTGGAGATTGTACAGGCGACAGACAGTTCACTCATTATGCAGGGTATCAAGGGGCTGTGGGTGCAAGAAACATTCTACTTCCGTTGACAGACCCGGGTGTCTTGGATCAAGTGCCAGCAACAACATTTACCGATCCAGAAGTTTCTTCTATTGGGCTCACTGAGAAAGAAGCAAAGGCAGAGTTTGGTGACAAGAAGGTGGCTGTGGCATTTCAACTCGTCAATGAGACTGACCGAGGAATTTGCGAAGGCACCAAAGAAGGCTATATCAAGATTGTATACAAGAAACGGGGGAACAAGATACTAGGTGCAAGCATTGTATCACCAGTAGCAGGTGAATTGATTGCTGAAATCTCTATGGCGATGAAGACAGGACTTTCGTTCGATATGTTGGCTACGGTTATGCATACTTATCCAAGTCACAGTTTTGCTTTGCAGTCAATGGCAGCAGTAGTTTACTACGACAAGTTAGTCAAGAGCAAGCCCCTTCTCAACTTCTTGAAAAGGCTACGCCTATAAATATAATTTAATGAGTGAAGCTATAAAAGTAGAACCATTGCACTTGGTATCTATCTATTCAATCCGTTATTACTTGTTATTCCAAGCCATTCATTTGTCTGAAGAGGTCGAACAAAAATTATTTTCCTGCCGTGCCTATCTCGTCCTCTACGTCCATTTCATCCCCACCTCTTCCTTTGTACATGATTGGCCATGCAAACATCATGAAGTAAACAGCTTTTTGTGTAATGAATGTGATAAGATTCGCATCAATGAAACCAGACGCTACGCCAACTGTATCATACGCGCAAGTGTGTAAGAAAAGAAGATTATGTTGGTGCAATAGCTAGCTAGCAAGCTAGGGTTCGACGTAATTGATATGACTGCCAAATAATAGTGGACTTACCTAATCCTGCCCAAGCGCACAGCATATACTTCAACTGCACGAATGGAACTTCGTTCAATCTACCTCTCCACGCTGCAACTCTTAATGTTGACGCTATGCTTGAGACAAGGGAAAGTCGTGCAATTGCAGAAATATGAATGCTCTTATTGAAAGGAATGGATGTGGAGGCCTGTATACAATAGTAGTACAGTAATACATTAGTACAGGGATACAACAGTGCGGTGCATTATAGTCATGTGTGCAGGAAGGAAGATCAACTGTAACGGTAGACATATCGCATTGAGCAGCAACTGAATTCTGCATTGATGCAGAGCCATGATCGATATCAATGAACGTGTACGTACCTTGCCAGCATGATAAAATGACAGGGAATTATTGAGCATGCCTACCAATGCGCACCAGTAAAACAAGGAGAAAATGTTTTTCTTCTTCCGCTTGAGCATTGCGCCCTTCCCTTTCCCTTGTTCTATTTGCATATTATCACTGTCACTGTCATTGACGTCAAACCATGTTTCCCTGACGCCCCTCTTGCATTCTCTGACCAAATCACGGATCTGGATACCTCTACTATTGGTAACACTCCCACTGAAGATGCTACCACACTCAATCCCATTGCAATGCAGCCATCCCTTGAAACCAACCCATGCACTCATGAACCTTGCCAAAGACATGATACCAAATACACCCATGGCACCCTGAAACGATGGATGAAATGATGCTTCACCAGGCACCGCCAACATTCCAATAAAAGAAAACATCATGATGCCAAAATGAAGTTTCTTGTTAGTCGTGGTTTCATTGGAAGATGATTCAGGATAAGTGTCAATATCAGTGTCAGTGCCACTGCTGCCAAGTGGAATCCTCCCATCTCTGCTCCGGGGATCCCCACCATTTCCGAGTATGTATGATATTCCAGCAGCCAAAGCGAATCCAGTTGCTCCTCCTACTTTGGACGCTGGATATCTATGGAGCAATGTTGGTTCCATGCGGTTTGGCATGATGAAGATGGTGAGGGATGAGAGGAGGTGGAGCATGGCAGATATTCGGTAGGCCTTTTGAGACGGTGCCACTGCGACGCCTGCTGGTGACTTTGAATTTTCATTCTGGCTGCTATTTGACATTTTTAATATTGTGAAGTTTCTGATCATTCGAGGCTCGCACTTGTTGTTGGATATTGTTGATCCCATTCTTGACCGAAGATCCCGCGAGAATGTGCATGTAGTAGTACTACCTGTTGTTGGAGAAGAATAGTAGTAGTTAGGAGCAGTAAGGTGACCTTGGAATCCCATGGCAGCTGGTGTTCGCATTACTAGCATTATCATAAGCATGCATGGAACCAGATGCATGGTTGGGTATGCAGAGTATGCAGAGGGCTTCATTTTTCTAGTATTAATTACTGAATAGTAATGGTAATGAATAATAGATAGATTTAGATAATAGATAATGGATGTGCTAATTCTCTAGAATTCTGTGTTCTGTGAAAAGAAGGAGGATCGTCAAAAAATGAAAATAATTGTTTTTGCTATTGAAAAGGAGGAATAAGTAACCTGTGTATCATCATAATGGGAAGAATGTTGTACTACTATGACGGGATTTACGAAGACATCGTGCTTGTTCGCGTAAAACGACGTATCTACGAGTATCTGTATTTATCACATTATTTATTATTTATTACACAACTGGTTTAGTCATTGTATTATTATTACCTACCACCTATCATTACACATCCAAAATCCATCACGACAAAAGCTTATTCCCAGCACAATAATGCCAAAGTCATTAAAATCAACGAAGCAAGCCCTCATCGCAGCCGTAGAAGGGGGAGGCACAAGCTTCATCGTAACAATTGCCCTCGTGAAACCCAAATCAAGAACATGGAATAATCTCACAATTCCCCATACGAGATTCGAGATCCTCCACCAAGAAACAATTATCACCACGTCACCCTCGGATACTCTAGCTAGTACATCGCACTTCTTCTCAAAGCATCGTCCCGAGAATGGTTATGATGCACTCGGAATATGCACCTTTGGACCAGTCGGCGTCAACCCAAATGATGACCATCGCAATGACCATGACGACGACGATGTCAATGACGACGACGATGATGGTGATGAAACAGCGGGGCCTAGTAGTAGTAACACTAGCACAAGAAATTATGGGAGAATCCTGTCTGGAAGCCCTAAAAAAGATTGGAGAAACGTCGACATTCTATCACCCATTTTGAAAGCGTGTTCCTCCATTGATGGAAAGCATGTCCCTCTGTACAAAGTGGAGACGGACGTGAATGCACCGGCAATGGCAGAATATGAATACACGCGCAAGATTCTCCATAAAGACATTTCTTCGCTTGCCTACGTGACTGTCGGTACGGGGATCGGGGTCGGGCTCGTGATGAATGGAAGGCCAGTGCATGGAATGATGCATCCGGAAGGTGGGCATGTTCCCATTGTTCCCATCCGAATGGGCACTAGTACTAGTGCGGAGGAAAATGATTTTGCATATTCATGGGGTGATAACAGTCCTTTCAAGGGAAGGAATACTGTGGAAGGGACAGCCAGTAGTGTTGCGCTATCGGAACGGATGGCGCTTTTGCATCGTAAGGATTCTACGAATTCGACTGCAGAGGGTGATTATCAGAGCAGAGAGGGATTGAAAGATTTAGGCGATGATGATCCTATTTGGGACCATGCTGCGAATGCATTGGCGAATTTGTGCGTGACCCTGGCATTGGTCACCTCGGTGGAGAAGATTGTGCTGGGCGGGGGAATCATGAATCGCGAGATATTATTTGACAAGATTCGGAACCGTACCAGAGAATTGCTCAACGGATATTTGGATTTGCCCCAGGTGACAACAGATGAGGGGTTGAAAGAATACATTGGTCCCAGTGTGTGGAAAGAACACGGAGCTGGATTAGTAGGTGCCCTGGTTTTGGCTCAACTTGCGCTGGAGGAGAATGATAATGGAATGGCGCTAGAAAATTCAAGCAACAAATGTTCTTCAGCTAGCAAATGTAAAGTCACATCATATCCGATGAGTGCGGTTGCCTTATACGGTGGCATATTGGCACTGGGTGTACTTATTGGCAGTAGGCATAAGAAGTGAAGGAACCTTTTGATAGATTTTGTGTATCTTTTCATGTGTCTAAGTGGTAAAGTAATCATTGGTTGCGTTGTCAAACAAATATTGGACACTCGGAAGTGCGAGCCGAATGAAAGCTGTTTAAAAATGTTTGAACAATAATTAGCTTGCACTTTTACTATACTGCTCTATTCCAAATCTACTTGTAATAGGCCCCCACATTGCTGTACCATCTTGATCGAGTGATTTGTATTCGCTGCATATGGTGGTACGTACATTGAAATTACTTTTATTACTATTTACCTCTATCTTAGAGTAATGGTGGTCATCAGAAAAGATATCGAGGTTTCTTGCCAATGAACTCCTACCAACAAGTTTTGCGACAAATTTGGCTCACGCCAGGCTTACTACACACAGTCTCTTTTTCATTGTCTGGCCTTTGACTTATCCAAGAACACTTCTTTTTGCTATCACCCCATTTATCAGCATAACGGAATACCAGACCGCCATCGATGTATTGTTCGGACGCGCATGTTCTGCAAGTTACTGGGCACATGGAGCTTACATTACTCTGATTGCAACGATTTAGATTCTTGCTTACCCACTTGCATCCTCCATGTCTCAATTTTGAGTTCACATCATAGAACTTCATGTCAGTGTCTGTACACTGAGCGCAAGTAGGGGGATTTGCGGTTACTCCATCTACGAAAGAAATAACTTTGGCAACATCAGGCCTTCCAGGAGTGATTGAACATACTTCGACAACAAGAGTGCCCCCATTCCAATTATTTTGGGTGTATCTATCTCCAGGTGCTAAATTTGCCTTTACCACACTGTCTCTGTGATCACCACTCTGCTCCACAATCACAACGTGATTGTTGAAGGTGCTCTCATACTTATCGGCAATATCCACTGTAACACCTTCCGTCTTTTGATACATCATGAACAAATCAGTTTCCCCTTGGCCGTGCAGTTTCACAGTCATTTCTTGCCCGGCAGATATTTCACCGTTCACAACGTCATTGGTACCAACCAGCTCCCCAACGTATGCACTCGTCGACGGCTCCACATCCTTGTGATATTGCAAGAACCATCCAAAGTAATACGTCTATTGGAAAGGAGAGGAATGCAAAGTATCCATTAGTTTGAGTTATTCCAAATAATATGAATGACAGCAAATCCTTTCTGGCTTACCTTTGCTGCATTGAAACATATTTTCCCTTTATCATCATTTCCGTGAGTATTATAATCACCACCCTGTTAAAAGAAGTATGTATGGAAGAATTGAGGGTTAGTTCAAGTTCAAGAAGGGGAACATAAAAATTGGAATAGGGCAAGGAACTCACTCCCATCATGCACGTTGGGTCGCCATACACATTATTTCCATTACCACTGTGTCCATGCCCAAGGTTATGACCAAGCTCGTGAAGTAAGAACGTTGGGTCAGATGCGAGGAGATCTCTGTACCATGACACTTTGCCATTTATGAACGCTTGGGCTCCGCTCAAAATGGGCTTACTACTGTCCGGGAATACAAGGATAGTAAAGGTGTGATCTGTACCTTGGGGAATAAGAGAAATCGCTTCACTCCGAGCTTCAGCAACATCTCTATAACTGCTCATAATCTTGGAAAGTGTGACATCGATCACCCCATTTTGTACTCCATTGCCAGTAGCAGCTTTGAACTTCAACTGACCCTTTGAGCAAGCTTGGGCAGCATTGTCCTATTTGATGATCAAATAAAAGAAGTTAGATTCATGAGATTACCATAGCAAGAATGTATTCTTATCTTGCATACTCAGCAATGATGACCACACATATACTTACTAGATTCAAAGCATCGTCAAAAATATCATGTGCAAGATTCCTTTTATCTTTCGTTGGGCCATCCCCTGTTGAGTCAATGACGCGAACTGCAAGAACTTTCCATGTTCCAATTCTATGAATTACTTTACGGCCGAGTCTTCTTCTGGTGACTATCAATTCAGATGAACGGTGATCGTCCAGGTCGAGGCGCTTGCCATCGCTAATCAACGAGGTTGGGATGGAGAGCTGAGTCCGACCTGCTTCGAATTGATCAAAGGGGGACTTCAAGAAGAATGCATCGATATCACCATCAAGGCTGACGTAGTTTTCAACCTTTCCTTCCGTTTTGCAAACAGTTTGGTGAGGGATTGGAGGTTCTCCTTTTGCAGGCATGGACGCGATCTGATGAATGGTACAATCAAAAGAGCTCTCTTCTGCTGTTACACTTGCAATCATTATTGAAAAGAGAGCCAAACGTAGTAAGAAATTGGTAATAGATTGCATCATGTTGGAAATCAGAGATGCTGATGAAATAATGGGGACTGTGCGTTTTTTTCCAATCTACAAATTTATGAGAGAGTTTTGTTTTTTCCCAGCAAAGTGGACAAGAAAAGTGGCGTTGAGTTTTAGAACAGTCATTGCTTTTGTGTCTTGTCTAAGAAGGCATTCTTTTCATAATTTTCACTTCTCGTGCAACTTTTGATAGGCATATGAAGGATATTGGAAGGATTTTTGGTTTCTATTAACAAAGATGCGAGACAGTTTTGTTTTTTCCCAGCAAAGTGAACAGAAAAGTGGCGTTGAGTTTTATGACAGACCAAGAGTCATTGCTTTTGCCTAGGGACTTGTTTGAGAAGGCATTCCTTCCACTTTTGATAGGCATGCGCTGGCATGCGTAAGATATTATTGGAAGGATTTTTTGTTTTCTATTACTTTGGACAT
>Ga0306864_1000382_pt1 | contig 21073 bp, 14 predicted proteins | sample AntRauTorckE5430_FD_190448 | JGI IMG/M metagenome (GOLD analysis project Ga0306864, IMG submission 190448) | Saline lake microbial communities from Rauer Islands, Antarctica - Metagenome Torckler E5 #430 (v2) (version 2) | ecosystem: Environmental > Aquatic > Non-marine Saline and Alkaline >...
TTAAAACTATACCGTCCCCTTCTTCGAGCTCATGCTTCGGAATCTGATCAACATCCGCACCAACGTCTTTCAAGGCTTGTAGTGACTTCTCAATCTTTGCCTTCTGCTCTTTTTCAAACTCACGGATAGAACTTGGCACTGGTAATATAATTGTACCTGTCATCAGAGCATTACGCCCTTTGTCACTCAATATATAACTGGACCAGGTCTATCAATGAAAATATGGTGAGAAGTCTGGGTATAAAATTCTTCAACTTGTGCATGATTGAGATTGTAGAAATCGCAAACTTACCGTCCTCCGTCCACTAGGAATGGCTGCCGACTGCGTCAGCGTTTGAACATATCCTCGTTCAACCAGTGCAGGCAACAGATCTTTAGTAAAGTAAGATACAGGAACCCTCTTCTTGTTACCAACCATTTGAGACTTCATCTCTAATACTTTCTTGTGGACAGCATCTGGAACGACACTTAAGTTCTTGTATCGATATGATTCCATCTTGGTTCCGTGGAGGAACTTTTCAATACTGCCAATTCCTTGCTTTTCATTAAGCATTGATATTGCATACAAGACAAGCCGTGCACCATTGAAAGAAAAGTCACGTTCGATATCATTGGAGTGCGCAGAACGTGTTTGACAAGTATCGCAAGTTCCACAGCGTTCCCCAAAGCTAGGTTCTTCATGGAAGAATTTCAATAGTTCTGCTCGCCTGCATACCTCATCGCTCATGGCAAACCTACGAAGTGAGTCAATCGATGACTCTTGGTTTGATCTTGCACTCGCTGAGAGGCCTCCAAGGTAAAAGTCGTCTTTGTATTTGTCAAAGTCTCCGCTGTTGCAATACATTGTACAATATGCCTCCAGACCATCTCTTCCAGCTCTTCCAATTTGTTGATAATATTCTTCTACCGTTTTAGGAGGCCCGTAGTGTATAATGCGCCTGCGTCATAGAAATATGATCCATCAGTTAGATATTAAGAGATACACACAAAACAAAATCATATCCATGAACAACTTGGGCATTCAACTTACCGAGTGTCAGTTTTATCGATTCCCATTCCAAACGCCAAGGTCGCAACAATCACAGATGTCCTTCCTGTGAGAAAATTAACGTGTGCGTCCGATCGATGGTCAATATTCTGTCCACCATGGTATGATTGCGCCCTTATGCTACTCCCATCAAACTGTTGCTCCAACCAAGCCGTCACTTCTTCCACTTGTGCTTGCGTCGGACAATATACAATGGTACTCTCATGCCGAAATCTTTTGCTTTTCTCCAGGCCCTTCATCTCCTTGACAAATTCCTTCAGCGCATTACGATACCCACCGGTTGGCTTCCTTTTTACAGTAATCACCAAATTGTCACGATCAAACGATTGTTTCACAACATTAGGCTGGCGCAACTGCAAGGACGTAATGATATCCTTCTGAACCCTCGGGACCGCTGTTGCTGTCAATGCAACGATTGGTATATGTGTAAGTACATCATGACTCCTCAAGTATGATCCAATCTGTCTATATTCTTTCCGAAAGTCATGTCCCCATTCGCTGACACAATGACTTTCATCAACAGCAATCAAACACAATCCATCTGCTCGACCATTTTCATCCAATTTAGATTGATGCAGTTTTCCCAATCGATCCAAAAACAATCCATTTTGACTCAACAATTTTTCAGGCGTACAATAAATCAAGCTATAATCTCCCTCCAACGCTCGTTCTTCTGCCCTAGGATCCTTCTGTCCACTTCCAAGAAAGACTGCAACATGTTTGTCAGGAGCAATTATATCCCCACTATCGCCCCCAGCAGCAATACCATTCAGTTTAGAAACTTGATCTTCCATCAGACTTATGAGTGGACTCACTACTAGCGCGACTCTATTGGAATGAAGCGGTGGTATCTGATAACACATTGATTTTCCACTTCCCGTGGACCAAAACACTGCTGCATCTTGTTTCTGCAGAAGAGAGTTTATAATGGATTCTTGTCCTTCTCTAAAATTGGTATGGCCAAAGTGCTTGGATAGCGTTTGTGTCAGATCCTTTTGAATGTGTGAAGGTATCTTGAGCGATGTCACTGTCGAGTGGAGTGTTTGTTTCTTGGACGGGGATGAATGTGGTAGCGTGGTGGTGCTACCAGTGGCATTGTTGCTATCATTATTAGATGAGGATCTCTTTTTAGACGGCTTGTCGGTATTTGTATAAATACTTGGATCACTCTTAAAGTATGGATTTTGTACAGGATGCGTAGTATCAACATTAGCATTAGCATTAGCATAGGGGTTAATGAATTGGTTCGGATCTGTCTTATTCCCACTGGAGTATCCTGACGTATCTGCAAATGGGCTGGGCTTCATTTCCGACTTTGCTTGATTGTTTGATGGATTGGCATTGGCTTTGGTGTTGGGTACAATAGGCGGAGTGCCAGTACTGCTATTACTAGTAGGAGTGACAGTGACTTGCTGATTTTGTTTGTTAGCAGCAATGGCAGCATCCGGGTCGAAATCATCTAGGAAGGAATCATCACCAAAATCGGAATCTAACATTTGCTGTGCTGATTGTTTTATTCCAGCTCTAAGATCACTGTTGGTGATACTATTAGTAACTCTTTTACTACTACTAGTAGTAATGCTCTGCTTGTTACTACTAGTGGTGCTAGAAAAATGTGAATGTGTCCTTGGATTGAAATAAGTGAACAAACGTAATTGCAACAAGAGCAGTCTCTTCATTGACTGACTACCCAATGATAGAAGTTATGGAAAATTGATGAGAAAGGAAACAACTGGATTGAGTTGGATTGAATTGGAGACCAATCTTTGATGCTTCGTATTTTATAATAGTTATGTGTTTCGATAAAATAAAAAGTGAGGTCGCTTTCTTGTCTTTTGGGATGAGAACCTGCAATAGAAGGACGAATACGAGAACGACATATTTTACTGAATTAGAGAGCCAAGAGCCAAGAGCCAAACAACAGCTCAACGGTCGTGTGTACTTAGTAGTTCATTCAATTGCAACAATACTTGAACTTCACAAATCAAACATCTCACATCAAACCATCATGTCCGATATCAGCTTAGAGGTGGGAATGACCTGGTGAGTGTTATTCTTTTGTTACATGAAGCATCTTCTTTTCCGTTTCTTTTGCCAACACTTGTTTATGTACTACACACACTGCACCCCTGCACGACATCCATATCAAGATATATATATGTATATATATCTTTACTCACCACACCACGAATCCTGTATATCCCCTTCGTGAATCCACAGTGAAGGATGCGCGGGAGCCGTCAAGAGAATCCTTGGGAAGATGGACGGAGTTACAAATGTTCAAGCTGATGTAGATGCAAAGACTGTCACTGTCACAGCAGAAGGTGTTACTGCTGAAGAGATGGTGCAGAAACTTGCCAAATGGAGTGCTGCTTCGGGAAAATATGTCAAGATCCCTTGAAAGCCGTGCGTTGCATTTTACTTCATTCCATTCCTTGACTTTAGGGTTTAGGTTTCAGATTTGATAATGGTATAGGAATACACTCGTTGTGTGGTCTATTCTAATTACTAATTGCTAACCATGAGTTATTAGTTAGTTACCATTGCTTTGCACTGAACAACATCAAATATAATATAGAGCAAGAAGAAACGACATCAATGATTTGATGCTGTCATTTATTTGATTTGTTGTGGCATTGACACATCTTCAATTAATTTGTGCTCGTTGTCATCCACGATTGACTCTCCATGCACTATGTACTGCGTGAAGACATCGATACCACCAATGCCTTTGCAATGTATTGAGCTATTTACCCCAACTTCCAAAAACAGTCATGGTTATACTTTGTTCCACAAGCTACTTCTAGTCAATATCGATAGATCAAGGATTGCAATCTGAGTCACTGCTTTTCTTCCATCGTTCATCTAATGATTTGATATCGCATTTGAATACTTCTTTTCCTAACTTTTCATTCACAGTATTGTGCTGCTCGCAGAGCCATTGGCATAGATCTTTTCTGGACTTTGTTCTGATGATTCATGGCGATGAGAAAAGAGTGCATCAGAGGGGGGTGATATTCCATAGTTTTCAGTATGCTTATTTGAATCGAATTGTACGTACCGAATAGGGCTCTGTTTCATGTTTTCTCTAAAATCTATTGCGCAATAAGTGCACGGATAGAATATAGCCAAAGCTTCCATAAAGTTTGTCATTTTGTGCTCTTCGTCTCTAGTTGGTGTTTCTGGATACCATGCAGCCTGATTATGGTGATTGGTGTTAATGCATATATGCGCTGATTAGTAACAATGTTTGATGATCCTTGACAGATGATTGTTTACATAGTCATGATTACAGTGTAGTATAGCATAGCATATTTAGCATAATATAAACAAGAAGAAAGAAGGACTGCTTACCATGGAATGTAGCAAGGTCCAAGAAGAATCACCAATCAGTGATTTACTAGGCGGACATTGCTTGATAGAGGTTGATTCTTCGATAGCAGAAGAAGTCGAAGATGAGGCAGTAGACGAGGCTGCATTCTTTTTCTTGTTCTTATTCAATCGGTCAAGGGCGCTAGAGAGAGCGTTAACCGTGTCTTCGCAAGCAGGACGATCGCAATCCTCTTGCTGTTTCATGAACATGTCCAGGGGAGATGATTTATCTGATTTTGTCATTCTTGCTATAGTCTACAATGTGCGGATGCACTGTTACAATTTACGCTCTAGCTATTTGAAGCAATGGGATTTGTTTGAATGTTGAATGTGAAATATGTAACAATTTGATTATCGTATCACCTGTATCATGTATCACCTATCTCACTATCGTCAATCTTACTTTTGCTTCCGACAATTCTAAAGTAAGAGGTGGTTGCCAAGAATAATGAGGGAGGCTTTCCCGCCAAAACATTCCAAGAATGAGAGATCTTGGAGAGATGAACACAAAAAGGCCAAGATGAAAAAACACGTGTAATATGAAATATGAATTTGAAATAGTTACGATACATACGACTGCCTACCTACCTCCTGCTGCGGTATGGTATGATTTAGATGATGGTGGCTTCTTGGAGATGAAGATAGGAAGGTCGATGTAATTCGTTAGTCACTGATGCTTAGTGAATGTAACAAGTCATAGAATGATACAGTACGAGGCTGCCGTTATAATATTATTCACTGTACTTCTTCTCATCCAGTCCGTCACTGTAAACCCGTTTTCAACACTTGCATTCTCTTCAAGGAAATTTGATTCTCGTCCACACTTGCATCAGCAAGGACCAACTTCTACCACACGTATTCATAGTGATATGAATAGCCATGCTCGTCATGTTACCGAAATTGGGAAAGGTCCTATTTTCATCACAATCGGTCCTCAGGGTGCCGGCAAGACAACATTCATATCAAATATATCAGCAGATATAGATACAGCAACGACGCCGCATGCTGTTGATATTTGCATAGACAACCAAGAGGGAGTCTACCTGCCAATACCCATTGATCTATTTCTTGTAAACTCCATCGAAAACAAAACACTAGCCACAAAACATAATGCATTGATTCAATATAGTATTCACAACAATACCATCCAGGAACGAATATATGATGCGGCAAATGATGAGATGCGATGGATCACTCAACGGCTCTGCAATCAAATTACTCAACAAGAATTTGTAAACAAGATTATGACAATGGATACCAACAACGCAACGCAAGCGACTTGGAAGAATGTATTGCAAAGAGATGGCGATGCAGATGTCGATGGTGAATCTCCTGATTGGAAAACATACCTCCTCAAAATAGTGGATGATAATGTCTTAAAGGAACATGATATTCATGTTGATCATGTGGATCTGTTTGTGGTGGAATCTATTTTTAAGCAAACCCCAAAGAATCTTCCGTTTGCGAGTACAAACGGTGGTGCTGATGCTTTTGCAAAGACGAAAACAAACATTGATTGGCCTTCCCACATTACAAACCGTCCTAAAAGTGGGTTACTTGCCGTATCTTCCAAACTCAAATTTCTGGCGATGGATGAAATACATCAGTCGACTTCGTTGGCGTGGGGGAATACAAACGCGGTGAGTGTGTTGCAATACCACGAGCACTACAGTGCCTTACAGTGCAGTATAATGCAGTACAGTACATCTTACATGAGTGCGAACCATCAACTGCCTCATCCACAACTTTACTTCACAGTCATTACTAACATTCATTGGATATTATTGAATAGAAATCAAGAGATTATGTTACAGCCCTGGAAATCGCACAAGAAAGTGGTCGACCCGTCCATTTCGTTCCTTATGCAAATATCCATGAACTGGATATTGAATGTTCTACACACAAGAATAATTCTACCTTTCACTTACCACGTATCGGAATCAAAGCATTGATCGAAAGGAATATACTGAGATTCAAAAATACGGGGAGATTTATCCCTACTAAAGCGATTATTGATACTTGTGACAGAGTCGATATGCTATTGCTTGAAGCAGTGGAGCAAATGAAAAAGAATTCAAACTTCACTGAAAAGTCCTCATTTATACGCACTATGAATACAAAGTTCGATCTGGATTGTGCATTGGCTTCAATGGCATCATTTGGAATGAAGGCAAATCGCACGGTATACAAATTACAAAATGCTAACTTCAGAGGAGGGAGAGGGCGCGGAAGAGGTAGGATGGGCGGTGGAAGAGTCAGATCTTTAAGGGAAAATGATGGACGAGGAGGAGCCAGAGGTGACAATAGGAACATTGGAAATAAACGCAATCACAATTATGATGGGAGAGAGACTAGAGAATCCAAAGGAGGGAATAACAGGACTCATACAAGATTTGATAGCGATGAGAGAGGAGAGAGCAGTGGACGAAACTCGACAAGATATTATCGGGATGGAGGGTCATCTCACTAATTCCGCGGAGGCTTGAATAATTAGAGAGAAAGACTCGGTATTGTTGGATGTCTCTAGCTAGAGGGTCTATTACTACCTCTCTAGACTCAAATCTGGACACAAATCAAGTTGAAGTGATAGATATTTAGTACAACTACGTCTAATAAAACTGCCGCTTTCTCATGAAAGATATTGAGAAGTACCTACAGTAGTATTATTGGTGTAGAAGCTTCATGCACCTGGCAAAAGACCAAAAAATTGAAACAAAACACTAATCTTTTTAAGGTATATAAGATACGAGTGTTGAGTATACACTGTTGTTGTGGTAAATACGCGTTCCCACCAACAACGAACAAATAAAAGGGCCATTCCTGAAACATACAGATATCGGCAGAACAACCTTCACAGTAGTGTACTGGACACTACGATAACACATTTAACACATAATACATGGTCCACTACCTGCCCCGAACACTTCTAAGAACCTTATGATTTCTTTATAGACTGTGGTTGGTGTTGGTGTTGCTGCTGAGGGTTCCCTAACTCCCGCTCCCCTTTATAAAATAACACTCGCACTTCATCAAATGGGAATTCTGACTCATTTTCAGCTTCATTGCCTTGTTCATTAAGGCCAAGGTGGTCATGTCTTTGAATAACATTCGAATTCTTTTGAGAGTCTGGAGAGGACTGACAGTGAGCGCTGTTCTCAGGAGATTGATCTTGCCATTGTGGTGGTGATGTCTGATCGAAAGCAGATACACTGGACGTGGATATTGTACACGTGCAATTAGGCGTTCCGAGTGAAGGGGAGGCAGTGAAGACTGATGCAGACTGGTTGGATGCGCCTGTACCTGTAGGTGTAGGTCTTGACTGGTGCTGGTGAGAAGGCTGAAGGAGAGATAATAACATGTTCATATCTCCTGTTCCAGTTCGGTTATGATGGTGCCTCGGTATAGGTCTCAATGTAGTCAAATTCGACGTCGATGTCGGCATGAAGGATGCATCGTTAGCAACATCTGCGCCAATTGTACCAATGCCCGTACCAGGGTTGACCGAAGAAGTTGGCGCTGCAAATGTCTGAGCAGCTGGAGGTAGATTATGATTAAGTAAATTCATTTGGAATGAGTTGTGAACAATCTGCACAGTGGGTGCACTTTGCTGAGAATAATCATGCGTAGTGGAAGTATTTTCCAGGGGAGAAGAAAACATATTTCTTATTCCAGAGGATGATGCTTCGAGGCTCAGGGCTTCGGCAAATATATCAGTGGAGGCATCAGAGCCGCTGTAGGTATGGTTTCTAAAGTGTCTGCTGCGACTCGAACGTCTCTCGTTGTTGCTATAGTTATTGCCGTTGAATTGATTTCTTGATTGGAAACCGTTGGAAGTAGCATTGGTCGTGTTCATAGTAGAGTTGGTGTTGACCATGCAGTCGATACAAGAACAATCTCGTGAATTATCATGGCAATCGTGCTGTCCCCATGCCATGGTCGTGTCCATGTCTATCCCCATGTCAATGTCAGTATCAACATCAATGTCCGTGTGCATGCCCATATCCATAGCTATTCCTTGCAGTCCTAATGTCTCTTGTTGAGAATTACGATTAAAAGTTCGATCACGATGATGATCGTGATACGCATGAGAATTTGAATCAGAAGAGTTGGGAACATGGACATCAAAATCAGCATTAGCGTGTCTCCTGAATCTGGGCCTTAGCGAAATCCTCGGCATCGGCAATGTTTCTTCAAAACTGTTGGCTCTTCTTCTCCTTCCGTATCTTGTTGTATCACGATTCAATGACATGTTCCAATTACTTGCACTGCTAGTGGCGTTCACAGAACGTTCTGACACAAGAGCTCTCGACTGCTGACGCATCTCTGGAAAGTCTAATGCCGGAGAGTTTTGCATGTTATCATTTGAATTATCCTCGTCATTGTCCTCATCGTCGACGTTGGAATTTTCACTCGCATTCGCATTACAATTGATGACATTAAGTGAAGCAGAATGGCTGGCGTTGTTTACATGACTCATCGTCACGCCTAAAGAAGCAACTTGTGCTATTTTCGGGGGCGTTAACATTGGCACAGAATCAATCATAACCCCTGGAGTTTCAGGGGCGATGTCAATGCTACTGTTTGACTTGTCCATACTAAGAGGAAGTGATGCAATTGTACATATATCTTCAATGATCGGGTAGCCTAGTGTACTGTTCGTAGAGTGATGTATGTGTTTATTATATTCTTGCTTAACTCTTATTAAAACACAGAGTGACTTTGACTGTTATTTTCATATTTTAATTCTGCCCAAACACCCGGCACGTACAGTAGGCGGGAAGTGACAACATATGGACAAAAACAACTAGTTTTAGAATTTTCCAAGCGTGACTGATACCATTCCCGGTAGTAACAAGACTCTCCTCGTTGTCAAGAATCAAGACTAATGAAGTCATAAAAGAGGGTCATGATGTCACATATTTAGTGATTGGTTCACGAACATGTATTTTGTAAATAGCACATGGTAATATCACATGATTGCCTGGCCTTTTTAAACAAGGGAAAATAAGTCATGGTCCCAATCTAAGTACTCTAATTATCCCGCTAAGTATGTTTGTGCGTTTTATAGATCAATAATTATCCCATCGCTACTAGTTCGTTGATCCCCTCTTTTAGTCAGACCCAACCATGTCAAACCTAATAAATCATCCATCGTCGAGTGCGCCTGTAAAATGTGTCGTTTTGTAGTCTCTCCTTGTTTGATATAGCAACAGAGAGAGCAGCGATTAAAACCTACCATACCTATCTATACCTATCCATTGGAGTTGACCACATCCAAATGGGAAAGGAATTTATTATGTGAGTGACATGTTGTGACATTCGATTTTACTTTCTTCCTTCCTTATTGGTTACTAGATAAAACCTGTGAGTCTTCTCATAGAAAATCTGTCTATGAAATTGAAAATGCTCTCTATGAATTTGACAGAAAACAGAAAGAGGATCAATGACACCCACAATTCTTGCTGAAGTTGAATGGCCCTCGGGAAAATGACGACTCCTCCTCCTCCCGTCGACCCTGTAACCCGTAGGGATCGTAGGGATTCGTAAGTATGAAGGATGAAGGATCCCGGTAATGAAGAATCATCATCCCGAATGAAAGCAGTGATCATAATAAATAATGTTTCATGTAATATTACCATTTATCACGATGTATCATGAAAAATCATTAGGTATCATGATGTATCATGAGGTATCATGATGTGCACTATCATGACGTATCGTGATGTATGTATTATATATCATATTTGTTGCGCTACTGTCGTGCTGTACTGGATGATGCCGTAGCGCTGCTTTCTGTACTACGATAGGACGATAGGAAACACGCCCAGGGAAGTGCAAACAATCATCAAATCAACGTGAGGAGGTTTTGCACTGAGGATCGATCAGGTAAAGAAAACTAGTAATTTTTGATATGAAATTAAGATTGCATTCTTTCCAACGCCAACCAACGCAGTTTAGGTATTATTTTCTGTAATCCATTTTTGGGAGACACATTTTGGTGAAATCGCACCTCTTATGCTCTAGTAGTCGCTAGAAAGCAAGAAGTGGAGACCACAGACAAGCTAGTCTTCGACTATCGTTCATAACTGCACCACTACAATTGCATTTGAACATATTCGCTTATAGAATAATTGCGCCATTCCTCTTTCAACATTGAAGTGAACATCAGTTGTATCATATTGTATAGGAACTGAAGGAGGAACTACTGAAATCGCATGGACAAGAAGTAATAGTAGTAGTAATAATAGTCATGTGTGCAGGACAATCGAAGATGCAGAATTGTTTCAGTTTAGCTTCAAACTATAACTGTTGCAAAAGGATAATGCGGCAACAACGCAAGCCCTGTCAAGAAGGAAGATAGTCTTTGAATTATATTAGATACTCTTCTCACAAGTTTATAAAATCTCGCATCGTAGACCTTGAGTCCAAGATATTAGGCTCGTGTATTCATCATTGAAACCATCCGCATTGTCTCTATTTCCAATGGAAGAATGAGCGATATGTAATTTTCCAGTAGGCTTTGCATGTAATTCATGAGACGATGGCAGATCGCTCAACATGTACCGCAAAAAAGAATTACTGATGGATCCATGGATAAAGAATGAATACATGGATTCGTATTTCTGTGACGTTCCTTTTTCGGCTTCATCTTCATCTGGGTAATGAAGCATGAAGGAAGATAATAATTCTATAGCATCTTCCATGTACACTTCTCCATTATGCTTTTGACTTGGATTTGCGGAGCTGAAGTTTACTTCGGAAAGTGTAGACCCATTCAAAGTCCACAGTGTTATTGTCTTGTCTTCCTCAATCTGGTGTTTCATCATGGCTGCTATCCCAGCAAGAAGAGAATGGGATCCAACTTTACTTTTGTACTTTCTCGCAAAATTAGTAATAATGCCACGAGCGTGCTTCAAGAATGCTTGCGAAGTGACAAGATGCTCTCCCATGATTCTCGGAGAGGACACATGTGGCATGAATTTAACCTTGATGCGTTGTTCTAAATAAATTCTTCTCTTTGTCATTTGCATCTGGTGAGCATTGCGCCTTTCTAGATCGCGTACTTTTGTGTATTCCGCCAATGCTTGATGCGTCAAGGATGATGAGATCGTGGAAACCTGCTTAGGCTTGAATCTACTTTCTTCCGCGAACAATCCGCAGGACTTCAAATGCTCTGAATGATGATGCACATCCTTGCTTTCCAGAAACTCCCTATATTCAACCGTAATCTCATCCGCGTGAACGTTGATAATTTGATGCTCGAGCGCATCCAGTATAATTTTCGAAGCTTGGAGTTGTTCCTGGTCTTCATCAGACGTTGTTTCTGAATCATGGATAGAGAGACTCTTTTCATAGTATAGCCTGCAATGATTGCTAAAGTTCTTTATTGATTTGTCATAATTTTGAGGTTGAAGTGAAACGCGTATTGATGCAGCTGGCATGATTCCACTGTTGTGGCTGCAATACCCAACTCTTCCTCTAGCTAGCAATACAATACTGCAATGCTTGCAGTGAGAAGTGTGAACTGTGAATATAAAAATCGGGAAATGCAAAGTATGATGTGTGATAAAGTGTCGTATTGAGGCTATTCATTACCGTTCATCTACCACCTTTTTCGCTTTCTCTTTTGAACCAGTAGCTACTATTTATGTGTCTACCCATGTGATACGGTTGGTGCTTGTAAAGTAACACCTGAATGAAAACACCTGTACCAATAGCTGTCCAGGTGCTAGCATCTCCTGTACTTCTGCCATACTAATTAGACGATAATGACGAGCCTAATCTAGATTGTGGTGATCATGATTTAGATGAAAGAAATATCGCTTGTGAGATTCGCACAAACTTGTGCACAAACTGGCACACGGTATGACAAGCTGAATATGTTTGCGAGAATACACAATTGATAGGGGAGAGAAGGGAAGTAGATATTCGTGGTCCTTGGACGAGAAGAATAAAACGGGTAGTTTAAGATGATGCCAAAGAGTGTAATATGCCGCCACTCAAAGAGTATAATGAAGCGCAAAAGATTTCAACTTTGATCACAGTGCTTATATGCTGTGTTCACTTGCAAAAAGGGAACTCCGAAGACGAACTCCAGTAGATATTCAAAGGCTTTTTCCAAATGCTACTTGATCTAGCTCTCTCTACAATCTACTAGTACCAGCTACTGTAGTGTAGTAGAGAGGCATGTGATTTGTGAATGTGATGTAATTTTGCTTCTTGCAACAAATGGAATATTTTTCCGCGTCTTTATTGGCATCAAAAATTGGGGGTTTGACAGGAATTGACACTAACTGACAGCCCATTGAGGCTATTATAGTATCACGAACGGGTTATTTTAACGGTAAGCCATCGCCAATAGATCGGTTAGATCACCTTTCACAACAGAATAAGAATCACCTTCTCGGCAACTTCAGTATCACTATTCACTACCACTATTCACTACCACAACATCAGACGGATTACTTCATCATAATGGCAGAATTGGAGGTAGATTACGACCAAAACGTCACTGACCTCTACAAATATATTTCAGAGTCAAAATGGGATTCAGCAATCAAAGCAGCGAAAGAATTCCCAGAGCAAGCTCGCACGTGGGTTGTCAGGTATCATGAAGATAGCGACGCCGTTATGTGGAGATTCCTCCCTATTCACTCCGCTTCAGCCAAACAACCTCCTGAAAATGTTATCAATTCACTCATTAGTGCATATCGGAAGGGAGCTCAATGTCGGGATGATCAGGGGATGCTTCCTCTTCACTACGCTAGCGGGAACCAAGCTTCTCTCGAAGTCATCCGTTTGTTGCTCTTGGCAAACCCTGAAGGTACAGATGTCGCTGATCCACACGGCATGCTACCTCTTCATTTCATGGCACAGTGGGGACCTAGTTCAATCCAAGCCCTTGATGTTTTGCTTTTTGCCAATCGTGATGCTATCAAGATAAAAGATAATGATGGGTACAATGCACTTGAGCTAGCCGTCAATGGAGAGTATGGAGGAAATGATGATGTTGCAAGCACCATTCGTAACTTCGGCGATAGTGAAAAGAAGGATAAATCAGCTTTTAGCCCCAAGAGAGGGTATGTCAAGGATTCTACGTCGATGAAAGAAATGGTTTTATTGCCTAATACCAGCAACGCGATGAAGCGTTTGCAGGAGGCAGCTTCTGCGCAAGAGAAGTCTAGGCATGAATACACGAGATCTTCAAAGTCTACGCTGGATAATCGTGATGATGAACATTCTATTCTTGGTGCTTTGCCAAGCAACAAAACATTTTCCTCCCGTCCAGAAAACCCCAATCCAGGATTTCCTACCAGTGTGAATAGGCAGATGAGTTCATTTGATGATTCTCAAGTACAGTCCGTACAAAGTGACGCAGAAGCAAAGAAAATGGTCAATGATTTGAAAGCAGAGGTTGATAGGCTGCGTTCTGCAGCCACCACGGCTGAAACAGAAGCCGAGAAGACCATTTCAGGGGAACGTGACAAGATGCAAGCCGCTCTTGATGAAATGAAGGCACATCTTCTTAAATGCCAGAAAGATGCTCAGCAATCTGGTCAGCAACTGGATGAAAAGGAACAACAAGGGAAAAGGGTAGAATCTCGTCTTGGGGATAAGGAAAACGACTTGAATAATGCCATGACCAGAAACCAAAAGTTGCGCAAGGAACTTGATGTAATCAAGAAGGAGATGACATCATACAAGACCAAGACTTCCAAACTTGATAATCATTTGTCAACTTTATCGAGAACAATGGGAGGCATGCTTTCAGAACAGGAACAGATCATGAAAGCCTCTCTGAAACACGAACAACACATGGATAAGGTATCGTTGGACAGACAACAAAAGATGCAGGAATTGATCGACCAGGAAGTAAACTTTGCGAGATTGTCACTTGAAAAGCAGAAAACGAACGAGCTCGGTAGCGAGGAAATGATCAATCAAGCCTTAAATAAACAGAAGCTGCTCATGGCAAATATCCAATCGGTGCTGAACGAAAGAAGGAACAATTAGAACGACATTATTCGTCATTTTTATTAAAACTACGTTTACAATAATATACGATTAGTTAATTCTCATGTTTATTACCCAGATTCTTTCATACACAATAGCTAGCTAGTAGCTGAACCTAGTAACATTTAACACGCATCGCGCTCATAAACAAAATAGATCCATCACAAGAATCAGTACTCAATATCTGCTTCTCCCAAGCACAGGAGATAGACTGATCACTTAAATTGAAGTACCTCTGGAGTTCTTTTCTCTTCTAGTCCTTCCACCCACCCAAACACTATGTTCAAAATAGAAGCAGCTCATGGCAAATTTCAAATCAGTGCTGAACATCCATGTTCAATTCCTGTACGAAAAAAAAGAAACTGTATTGCCTCATTTTTGCCCAAAGATGATGTGAGCTGCCCATTTCTCATCAGGCGAAGTTAGAAAAGGTGAAGAATCACAAAGACCTTTTGTCTTTCCCCCTTTACTTCGAACAACAAATAAGCAGACGTGGGGAAGCCGGCGGGGAGAGTAAATCGTGATTTTGGTGTTGCCTGTTGAGGTGGGAAACCGTTATTCGTTACACCACCAATGAAGAAGAATCATCATCACAGATCACAGCCAATACCTAAGAAAATGATCTGGATTCAAAATTGAAGAGCAATAAAAAAACGTGAAGAAATAATATTTCTAAGCATTGACGTCAAAGAAAGCTGAATTCCTTTCTTCTTTTGATCCGCGTGCAAACAACAAACAATAAATTCGTCACGAAAATAAAATAATACAGATACAACACACAAACAAGACGCTTCACGGTTCACGGTCAACTCCCATATCACTCTGCGGTGTTAATCAACCTCTATTCACAACTCGTGCATAAAGTATAAAGTAAAAGACAATGAAAGACTGCAATCTCTTTCGTTTGTGCTGTGATAAGAAATGGCCTGAGATGAGGAAGTATTTATCATCCGATGCAGCAGAGGAGGAAAAGAAATCGAATGTCATGTACTGTACTAGTTATGGGCTAACATGTTTACATAAAGCATGCGACCGTGACGCACCCGATGATATTATAAAGACATTGCTTGATATTGGAGGAAAGGAATTGGTCATGATGACAAGTAGTTATTGGACAGTACTCCACACTGCATGTATGAATGGTGCATCCTATAATATCATCAAGATGCTGATTGATGTTGGCGGGAAAGATCTCGTAATGGCAAAGAATGATTATGATTATACTGCATTGCATTACTTATGTGGGTGTATCAAGGCACACACCAAGGTCGCCCAAAAAATCAAACTCATTCTTGAAGTTGGTGACGCCAATCTACTTCTGTCGACAAAGATTCGTGAGATCGCAACTGGCAAGGGTGCATCCAAGAGAATCAAGAAGCTCCTCACACTTCAATCCAATCCTAATTCCACGACAAACAACGACAGTCCATCCGCAAGTATCGTACCAGCAGATAATAGTACTCCCATCACACAATCGAGCCAAGAACAAGATACCACACGAAGCTCTTCTACTAACAATGATCCAAACATTCCTATTCGCGGACTTGATATTGATCAAAATCATCAAAGCCAACTAAGGGAAGCGAAGGAAAAGGCAAAGGCGATCCAACAAGACTTAGATCAAAAGTGCATAGATTATTCAGATCTTGAAGAGAATTATCAGAGCCAACTCAAGGAAGCAAAGGAACAAATATTGCAGATCCAGCAAGACTACGATCAAAAGTGTGCAGACTGCTGCCAGCTTAAAGCAGCACACGCCAATGAGCTAGAAGAATCCAATATGAAGATTGCAGATCTAGAAGCTACAGTTGAAGCCCAAAGAGTTACAATTGTTGCTTTATCAAATGAGAAGGACGATATCGAGAAGGAATGTAGAGATGAAGTAGACAAACTGACGCAAATGTGCTCTCAGCGAAGGGAGGAGCTGCAGCTATTGAGAGATTCCAGAAATGGAGAAGGTTCCAAGAGGAAACATAGCGTTGAAGAACACCAAGAAGAAGAAGGGTTAGTAGTAGTGTCTCAGTCACGATCACAATCATCAAAAAGAAGTAGACTTGAGAGTACGGCCGACGCAGCGTTAGTTGCTTCGGATAGAAAGCAACCTAAAGATGGCCGTCTCGAGATGATCACGTGCCAGCTCCTGAACGAGAAGGAACAGCATAGCAAGTTGATTCAGCAATTACTAGATGCATGGAAAGAGCTGGAAAATGTAAAGGCACGAAATGTGCAATTGGAAGAAGACGCGAAACTGGATTGATTTAATATGATGATTCGTGTAATGAGGTCTTCTTTGGCTCTAACCCTAACCCTAACCCTCTTACGTATCAATAAAAAGTATATAATTGTTAATTTGTAATATTTGAGAAATAGCGGCAGGTGACCACTTCATTTCTTCTTCTATTTTCTTTGCACCATCACTCAAAATAGGAGGATTTCTAAACTATGTTCAAAATAGAAGCAGCTCAAGGCAAATTTTTAATCAGTGCTGAACATCCATGTTCAATTCCTGTAACAAGAAACTGTATTGCCTGATAAAGCCCTTTCCTGTACCAAGTCAAGTTGGGATTTTCTAAATAGGCGTATTGTATCCTCAAATGACTCATTGCTGGCCGCAATTTTGTTTCTGTAGCACGACGGAGAGCACGGTCCAATTTCTGTCAAAACCGTTTCCAATTTCTTTCAAATCCGATGTTCGTCGGCTGGAAGAAAAACACAACATTTATCTTTCACTTCTGGACATAAAACATATAAATTACATTTACAACACAGCAATAGAAGCCCTTGCCCATCCTCCCGTTTGATTCAACAGACAATAGACTATTTTTTGTCAGTACAGATGGATGAATCAACAGATCTTCCCAAGAGCATTCTCTTCGGAGCCGGGTGTGCAACTGCTCTCCTTGGTTCAGGGCTGGCCTTCGTTATGATGAGGAATAAAACGGGACACCCGACACACATCGAAGAAGTCGAGGTTGTGGCCGTGGAGACACTGGATAAGACTGTAAGTTTCCTTAACTATGTGTGTGCTATCTCTTGGAATATTCGAGCAGAATAGATTATTAAAATTTTCCAATGAATGCCGAAATAATGCTCAAACGGTTATGCGCTCCTTACCTCACATCTCACATGTTCCCATTATTTCATTCCTGCAGAAATTTCCTGGCGGGCATTTGACAATTTACTACGGATCTCAAACCGGAACTGCTGAATCATTTGCCCAAGACCTTGAACGCGATGGAGAAGATCATGGTTTCAAAGTTCACGTTACTGATCTTGAAGAAACGGATGAAGACGTTAATGCGGAAATGATGAAGGAACAGATGCGTGATGATGATGGGAAAAACAGGGCTGTTTTCGTCATGTCTACCTATGGCGAAGGCGAACCGACAGATAATGCTGCTGGATTCGTGAGATTCTTGAAAGAGCACCAAGGGATCTATAACGATGGGAACGCTGCAGAGGAGAAGAAAGCTGAAGATGATGGGATGAATGCCTCCGTTTTTGCTGGTCTTGAATACTCTGTCTTTGGACTGGGAAACAGACAATACGAGCATTTCAATGCCATGGGCAAACTAATTGATTCGGCGGTAGAAAAATTGGGAGGTCGGCGTATTGTGCCCCTCGCGGTAGGTGACGATGATGATGATCTTGAAGGGGATTTTGAGACCTGGAAGGATACTAAATTCTGGCCCGCCATGAAGAAGAAATATATTGGGAATGGTGCACTACTGGCTGAAGCAAAGGGTTCTGCAGCTAAAAAGTTACCCGAGTGTCATATAAGTGTCGAATATCTCAGTGAACCTTCTTCTCCCGATCAAATTGCTGTCGGAGATGTGCATTTAAGTTCCAAGCACTACTTTACCGCTGTTGACTGTCCGGTAACATTGAAGCGCGAGTTGAGATCACCTGAAGATACAGGGTCTACTCTTCACATTGAAATTGATATTTCCAAAGGGGGCGATGAAGTCAAGTATCAGACTGCAGATAATCTTGGAATTCTCCCTGTCAATAGCGACGCTAACGTTGAGAAGCTTGCCAAGGCGCTCAACTATGATCTCAATTCCTATTTTCGATTAAATCCTGCATCAGGACATGAACACAAATTTGCTGCTCTCTTTCCTTCCCCGTGCACTGTCCGTGAATGCCTCGCCCGGTACTACGATCTTGCTGGCCCTCCTCGTCGTTCAGAGTTGAAGCTTTTGGCGGCATATGCCACAGATCCCTTCTGCAAGAAGGCGCTCATGAGGCTAGCTTCCAAAGATGGAAAGGCTGAATACAAGGCAAAGATTCTTGATGCGAAGATGGGTATTGTCGATATTGTCTCCAAGCTATGTCCATCCGTTGAAATGCCCCTTGAGCACTTTATATCTGTGTGCCCTCGGCTCCAACCCAGATACTACACCATTTCTTCATCTTCTACTGTGCACCCCAATTTTATCCATGCGACCGTATCCATTCTTTCTGAGCAGAGACACGATGGATCAACCTTCAAGGGTGTATGTTCAAATCACCTTGTAGATATAATCCAGAATGGAAAAGTCCGTGTATTTGTTCGCGACTCTACATTCAGGCTTCCTGATGACGTGTCCAAGCCCATCATCATGGTTGGACCCGGTACTGGGATCGCTCCCATGCGTGCACTGCTTCAGGAGCGTTCACATCAAAAGTTGAAACAGAATTTGCCTGTTGGAAGCAATGATCTTTACTTTGGATGCAAGACGAGGGATCTTGACTTTATTTATTCGGACGAACTTCATGAATATGAAAAAGAAGGAACTCTTACCAGGATGCACCTTGCATTTAGCCGCGAACAAAACGAAAAGGTTTACGTTCAACATTTGCTAGCGAAGAATTCTTCTGATACGTGGAAACTGATTGAAGACGATGGTGCTTACATTTATGTCTGCGGTGGAGTCAAAATGGGACAGGACGTCTGCGTAGCTTTGAGGAAGATTATTGCTCAGCATGGAAATCGCACTTCCACTGATGCCAAGAAATACCTTGACAACTTGGCATCCAATGGCCGCTTCGTCCAGGAGTTATGGGCTTAAAGGGCTTGTTTTATTACTCCATGATTTGTCTTTATGTCAAGAGAAAGGGAGAATATTTCAGTTCAATATCATTTCAATAGAGCATATGAAATAGAGAATAATGAATCAAATTATTAGTACCACCAAAAGTGCAAACTCGTTGAATACTTTAGTGCTGTCTCATTTTATAATTTATTATTTTACCAATCTAAAGATGATCCAGGAGCACGAGCCTGTCCAAACGATATATCATCCTCGTCGTATACATCACCTCTAGCAGGACCTTCATCAGGATTCCAATCACTGTTCAAGTTGAGATCCTTCAATCTTCTTTCCTGATAGTATTCCTTTAGATCAAGGGCCTCCTTCTCTCTATTGACGTATTCGAGTGTCCTTGATAGTGCCTTCGTTTCTGATGCTCTCACAGTAGAACAGAGTTGTGCTGGCGAGCTCAGATCATCATCGACGCTGCTCTCAATTTCCTGCATGCCTACTAACCCCTTGGTACAAGCATCAGCAACTGCATTCAAGACATCCCTTTCATTCTGCTCACTTACGGGCATGGACATGAATTCCCAAACTTCCTTACGAAAGATGCTCTCTAGTAGGAATGCATCTTTTCCATTCATTTTGAGCAATCTCAAGAATTGAATCATGGCGGGATCTGGTTCGCCATCACGCCCAAGTTCGCTGACAGCGTCAAAACTTTGGACTGGTTCCATGGGAGCATTATCATAGGTGTCAAATTCAAGAATATCAAGCTTATCATCATAAAATCTATCATCCTGATCAATTTCAAAAGTAATTTCCCCTACACTGGTCTGTAGAGATCTTGAAGCTTTTGGCAGGAACCCATGCTCCAACAAATATTCCGCAGCACTTTTTGGTCCGTATGATACGAAGACTTCTTGCCCCGTTTCATAGTTTTTCGTTGATCCCGCCTTGACAACAACACCTTTCGTTGTCCCGAAGGTGCCCATGAAACCCTCTTGTATTTCTTGCACTCCAAAATCATCATGATTTGCCATATCCATGATGGGAATAATTCGAGAAGATCCATCAACGTAAACACTTCGACTAACAACAATGGCCATTGCCCATGCGAATCCATCTGCATTGAAACAAGGATGGGTCTCCCCATTCAACTGTACTTCTTGGGGAAATTTCTCCCTATCCTTGCTAAATATCTGTTCTTCCAACCATGTCACATCATCTTCCATATCATCCAACAATTTATATATCTTTTTTGTCGATGAGGACTGAAGAATTTCCTGATCATCCTCATTCCACAAATAAGGATGCATGTTCCTGTCTTTCATTTCATTGAAAGAAGGTAATGCTGCAATCCATGCCTCGATGAGATTTGCAGCTTCAATTTTTCGAATAGGTTTGTTGATCCCCTTGGTTCCTTTGGAAGCACTCTTGGCCAATTCATTCAATAGGAGTAAGGCAAGCATCCCATTGTCCCCCGTCCAGGAATCATATTTGGCAGGAAGAATATTTTGGTATACATTCTTACGTGCTAGTTCTGGAGTTAAAATGATTTGTTCATCGTTTGGCATGGCCAGAGCAACGTCTCCCTTTTTGATGGATTTGGTGGCAATGAGTC
>Ga0306864_1000383_pt1 | contig 20986 bp, 15 predicted proteins | sample AntRauTorckE5430_FD_190448 | JGI IMG/M metagenome (GOLD analysis project Ga0306864, IMG submission 190448) | Saline lake microbial communities from Rauer Islands, Antarctica - Metagenome Torckler E5 #430 (v2) (version 2) | ecosystem: Environmental > Aquatic > Non-marine Saline and Alkaline >...
AGATTGATTTGGCCTTCAACCAAATTGCTGTGATTCCTCAAGGGTTTTGTGAAAATCTCGCATCCTGTTTAACGGAGCTCAATCTAGACAATAATATCATTACGTCGCTCCCGGTCGAAATAGGCGCTCTTGTCAAACTCAAATCTCTCTCGCTGCAATCCAACAAAATTCATGTCCTAAACACAACTTTTGATGAGCGCAATCCTCAACCTTTGCCGGAGGAACTCTTCACCAAAACTCCATTGATTGATTTGAATTTGAAGGGAAATAAAATGACAAATGGCCAATTAAATGAGTTCAAGGGCTTCGAAGTGTTTTTGAAGAGGAGGGCACTTCTCAAGAGTAAGAATATACACGGTGGAGCTCTCACTGATTTGGGTGTGTGCGGTTTAGAATAGAAGTTATTTCTGCTTATGTGTGGTTATGTAAATATAAGCGATTGCACAATAATTGGTCGCTTATCGTTATAAATATTAGCAATTGTGCATTGATGATTCACTTTTAATATAATATGTATGGTGTGGAAGTCTCATAAATATCATCATTCGAAGCGGTCTGTAATTTCATGATCATGGTCATGCTCGTTATCTTGTTCCGGCATGACCAGATCGTAGCGTTTGTGCTTTCGATAGTATTCATGGATTTGATTTTGTGGGACTCCACCCGGTGAGTATCCATGGAAGGAAATGTCAAGTCCGACGATTTCCTCGAGAGCATCTGATCTGAACAATCCCATGTAATTTAGTATAAAGAAAAAGGGGGTCATTATAACCACCGTCCATAAGATAATGGAGATCAAACCAGTAATTTGGCAGGCCATGAGAGCAAAGTCTCCAGAACCTCTGCCCCACGAATAAAACCATCCCACAAATTCGTCCTGGCCATAAAACTCTCGTAGTCCTTTCGGGCTAGAAAAGAGTCCGGTAGCAAGTACTCCCCATGCCCCTCCGCCAAAATGGACGGGAATAGCATTAACGGCATCATCAATACAAAATTTGTCTAAGAGGGCAGAAGTGCCAAGGTAGATCAATCCAGCAATCAAACCAATCACAATAGCAGCCCATGGTTCAATAATACCACAATTTCCAGCGCTGGCAGCAAGGCCAGCAAGACAACCATTCATGGCTGATGAGATATTGTACACCGGTTCTCCGGTTTTGCGTTCTGCTATTACCAAGTTAAGCAAAAGAGCAACAATGCAGGAGGATGCACCAGCAAGTGTTGTGTTGACGACAGATTTGGCAATGACAACAGGATTCAAATCACTATCTATTTTCACTGCACTTCCTGCGTTGAAGCCATACCATCCAAACCATAGGATTAAAGTACCTAGCATCTAAAGGAATGTTCTTCATAGGTAAGCAAAGGATAAGATGAAAACTGCATCATTGACAGACTCGGTGAACGTACCTGCAAAGACTTGGAATGGCCGGTAAACACCTTCGGTTTATCAAGCTTCGCTCCTCTGTCGTTATAAAATCTCCCATTTCTTGGCCCAAGAAGTATAGTCGCGACAATGGCGGTAGTACCTCCAGTTACATGAACCACACCACTACCAGCAAAATCGAGCATTCCGACTCCAAGCTATAAATGACACATGATAACGAAATAGATGAAACGTAAGAACGCATGCAATCATCCGCTGTAGGTCCTGACTGTAAAATCAACTTACCATGGGTGCATTATTGTAAGGACTTAGGATTCCACTAGAACTCCATATGTTATGGACGACGACAGGATATACTGTGCTCGATTTGTAAAAAGACACAAGTTCAGCAACTTTACAAGACGAGAGTGATCAAAATTGAAGAATGGGAGAGAAAGAGAAACTTACCTAAGCCTGTGAGTACCATGCTGTACATAAGGTAAGCACCCATTTGGCATCGTTCCGCTAAACAGCCTGCAACGATGGTGGCTGCGAAGGAAAGCAAATAAAGTGTGGAATTAGTTTTTGTTCTGACACATAACGAACAACTTCGAAATAATCCGTCTGTGCCAGCACTCACCGGCAGTAGCAGCAAATGAAAAATGAAACAACCAATGTGCATAATATATTCCATTTGATGATTCTTCTGCTGTAATATCAACCAACATGAAATTACTATTTCCTATGAAACTAGTTTTATTCGGATCACCGCCAAATGCGAAAGCGTAGCCCAAGAAAAAGAATGCAATGCTAGAGCCACAGACATCGAGGAGATTCTTGAGAACAGTATTTTGTACGTTCTTCTTCCTCACGCATCCAGTGCAAATCATAGCAAATCCGGCTTGCATAATGAAGACAAGAGATGCGCAGTAAACTAAAAAGAGTACTTTCATAGCTTCCTGTTGAAAAGACTCGGTTGAGGAATTCTTATCGGTGATGCAAGTGAGAGCTGTGACCGTGTCTGACTCTCCTGATTCCAGAAAATCCTCTATGCATTGCATGTATTCATTGGGGGTGTATCCCGCCATTTGATATTCTTCGATGCTGGTAGTATGAGGCTGGGAGCCTGTTCAAATAATATGTTCGAGCCTAAAGAAGAGTTTGTTCAGATTTTTTAATGGCTCTCCAATCTCCAATCTCGCATGCCACATGCAGTACTTTAGGTAGTGCACATCATACGACAAAAGTACCCGGGGGTGACATTTTCGAACAAGCCTCTAGGCCATTTCGCTGGGCTCAGATGCATTCGCACCTAATCGCGCCATATCACATGGCACCACAACAACGCAACTTCATCGTCTGATGAGTGAGCCTCTTCTCACTCAATCTTTACAGAAAACTTTACAGTCATCTCTTATCTATGTAGGTCCTTGACCCCTTTAGTGTTGACTGAAGCATTAATCCCGTGTCCCTATCAACCTTATTGACCTACACCTCGATACGTGCGCCTCCTCTGCACTCAGCGCCTTTCGTCTCCCGTGCCCGCAACTCTCAAAATGAGTCAAGAAATCATTCCTGACCCCCAGACGAGTCCTTCGGTCACTCAGCCACCTTTACCACCTCTACCACCAACAATCCACCTCCATACCCTTCTATGAGTCCAGTCATTCTAATCCTCTCCTTATTTCTAACTGAAGCCATTGCTTTCGAAACAGGGGAGCTTCTTTACTAACCTTCTCTCTACCAAATACTCAGAGAACATTCCGTTCTTCAGCATCAGCTACATCCAGGAGCAGTAGCGTCTCAACTATCGTTCCACTCTCTCTCCCAACCCCCGGCATTTGGACGAGGTTACGCAAGGCCGAATTAACCGTGTGATGTGCCTCAGCTCGAGGGCCGAGGGTACGAGGTGTCAGGGAGGCTGCCATTAGTCTTTTTTCATTCCGGTTCAACAATTTTCTAATGCCTGTCCCCTCTTATTTTAAAAAGTTATGTTTTATGACCAATGACTAGCATCACTGGCGCGAGTGCATAATTATTTGCAGAACTAGCTAAAAGCTTCATAACTCTCGCTCCTAACTCCACCCTATTAGTTGCTTTCTCTATTGCGGAATGTGGATCATGAATTATGGATTCTGTAGATAATAGTTCTACAACAGTAGTACGTAGTACCACAACAGTAGTGGTAGTGTTTAGTGTTAGCGAGTAGCGAGAGATAGATGTCGGTGTCAAATCATGTTTGCCGGAAAAAGGATAGCGGTTCTTTACCTGGTCATTTTCAGCTTCTAGTGGTCACGTTCAGATTGAACTGGTCATTCTCAGAATTATTCCGAAATATAAATATTGTGGTTGGTGGATCATGGATGATGTTGTGTCCTTTATTTCAACGGTCTAAAATAGTAGGAGGCTGTTGCTGCAGTTAAGGTAAATTAACTAGTGCAATTGTACGGGGCACAGACACGGGTTGAAGAGTCGAAAATTCCGGCATAAGTCATGACAGGTAACCACCCTATTTAGCTGCAGGAGAGAAATAGAGAGAAATAGAGCAGTTGCCAGTTGTTGTCAATACCGTACTTTAATTCAACTGATATTTTGATCATCATAAAAGTGCATTTATTTCATCCAACTTAACGGAGTCGACTGCACACTTGTTTCCAAACACAACAAGTAGACAATGAGATCGCTCTTAACACTTGTACTTCTCTTCCACCACCTCGTCGTTTGCCTTTCTGACGCATCGGTGCCAACTTGCTCCTTGTACGATGAAGAAAGAAAGGATCCATACCTACAAGAAATGACATTTGATTTGGGATATGGTCCGGAATTCTTTGAAGCATACATGGATCCTCATGTCAAGACCGCGTCCCAAGGGAAATACGATACGATTGTCAAACCCAAGTTTAATGGGCACGCCTGCAAGTTCTTCAATATGAGTCCACACCCTGTGCGTCTCTATTGGTAAGTAAAACTATATTCTTCATTGGCCTATCTTGCGATTGGAGCTTCGCATTAAATTAATCTTTTACAAGATACTCTTAATCTGACATCGTCCAATCATAGGGTAAGTGATAAAAATGAGCCACTTAGCATGGGAATCTGTGACCCATTTCACTCAATGGGGACAGCATCATTCCCAGGTCACAGATTCCTCCTTGGAAGCATAGATTACGAGCAGGACAAAGTCGTTCTTAAACATTTTACAATCGACAATGAAGGCACCACGAATCTATACTACTACGATGCAATCCACGTTCCTGGCGATGAAAAAAAGACTGAGGAAAATCTTTCAATGCTGACTCTGCTAGAGTATAAAAAGTACAACACAATGGTGAGAAATAAGAAATTTGCCCTAGAGTACAAAAAATTCACCGGAAGAGAATATATGACAATGTACCCAAGGTCACCGCCAGCGCATTTTATGTGGCCAGCAGATCATATCGAACAAGTCCATTGGGTTACTACCAAAGAAACTCGTTTCATGACGGTGCCGGAAGATAAGGTGTCCCCCATAAGGGAGAGATATCTGGATCGCGTATTGAAGGATGATGATCAGCGTCTCTTGGCAGAGTACCGGGAACCAGGAGAATCCCTTAACATGACACTAAAGGTTCTTAGTGTACGTCCAAGAGTTTACGAAATTGAGAATTTTTTATCAGAAGTAGAGGTGGATCATATCGTAGATTATGCTCAGAATGCCAATCTTAAATTGTCCACTGTAGGACAAGGTGGCACTGGAGCTAAGGCAAGCGTCCGCACTAGTAAAAACACTTGGGTCGGGAGGGAAACAGATCAAGTTTATGACGCACTTTACCGTCGCGCTGCTGATTTGCTCAAGATTGACGAAGCATTGTTCAGAATCCGCGATGAGAATGAATTTCCTGATTGGCCAAATAACGCAAGCATTGGCGAGCAGTTGCAACTTGTCAAATACATTCATGGACAAGAATACACGGCTCATCATGATTTTGGATATGCGAAGGTGGATGACAAGCTGCAACCGGCTCGTTTCGCAACTTTGCTATTGTACCTGAATGAACCAGAATTAGGCGGAGAGACAGAGTTCCCTCGTTGGCAAAATGGCGAAACTAACGGTTCTCTTAAAGTCCAGCCGAGAAAAGGCAAGGCAGCTTTATTCTACAATTTTCTGCCTGACGGTAACCTCGATGATTTGTCGCAGCACGCAGCCTTGCCTGTCATCAAGGGCGATAAATATCTCATCAATCTCTGGGTCAGAGACCCAATCAAAGATTTTTAGACAGATGATAATATTTATGTTCGAATTTGGGATTCAGAGATGCCATCCACTTATAGTAATTCAATTTAGAGGTGTAATATTCATATCCGTTTCTGTAAAGAGCTTTTCCATGCAGCAACAATCGTTGAATTTTTGTTTTCTGTATTCCTAGAGTAGACATTGGTCATACTCGCGTTATGGCAATCGAAAGATGAAGTTGGGAGTTACGAAAGCAGCAATTCCAGTCGACCAACGACTCTACTATTTCGCAGAGGTTTTTATGGCAGGAGTCGCCTTTATCTCTACTGCGTGTTTATTGATAAATTGCGATTCATGAATATTTTACAATTACGTTTAATGTGCATTTTACTGATTCTGCTGAACAGAAGCCATGCTAAATAAGCCAAGCGGCACTTCCCTAATATTTTAGGCGTTCATTACGACAAAACTTTAAAAGATGGTGTCAAATTCATTAAGTTCGGGTATCAGCATCATCGTCTGCATGTAAGTATTACACTAACATGCGGTCGCAGTTTGAAATTCAAATTCTTTTTGAAATGACTTACAATTCATTATTCGGATCAATGGTTTCGCTGCTCTTTCTTTCGAGTTTTCTTGTCGCAATTGGTCAGAGCACTAGCACTGCTGAAAGTCCTTCGTCAATATCTTCTGGATATTATCACACATGTGTTCTTGAACAACGTCAAGGAATCGACAGGGGTGGAGGGGTCAGATGTTTTGGACAAACGCATGGAGAAGCGCCTCCTGGGATCTTCAAGAAAGTGAGTAGTGGAAACCTTTTCTCTTGCGCTCTTCGAATCGATAATACGGTATCTTGTTGGGGAACTATTCATGGTACTCCAGAAAACACCCGATTCAAGTCTCTAAGCAGCGGGAGAGCACATGCTTGTGGCATCAGGATGGATGGAAGTATTCTGTGCTGGGGCGAATCACATCATGGTGAAATAGATGCGCCTACTGGTCAATACAAGCAAGTTAGCTGCGGTAACTCCATCACATGTGGATTGTCCAACGGTGGCTCTGTGACTTGCTTTGGAAAACTTCATGGAATGGAAGTGCCAAGCGACAATTCATTTATTCAAATCAGCGCAGGACAGAAGCAGCGAATCTGTGGAATTTTGTCAAAAGGTGATGTCAAATGTTGGGGATCATCAAGGAGGGACAAATCTTGCGAATCGAAAGAAGGTAAGAAGATATTCCTTCTTTTTTGAAGTCATGAATGCGCAGAAACTTATTTCATTTGTGTAGGTCCGTTCCTTCAGGTATCGACTGGAACTAAAGGCACTTGCGCCTTAAATTCAAATCATACGGTGGATTGTTGGAATCAACAAAGACGCATGATTCCTTCCAACTCAACAAAAACATTTCAACACATTTCTCTTGGCGTGAACCATGCCTGTGCGCTATCCTCGCATCACCTCGAATGCTGGCATAATGGCCCCAACTTGGGAGCACACGAGATTCCGTTGGGTCTCTCTGTTGCACTTAATTGATCGTAAATAGACTACATAATAAATAATAATAATTTAAATTTTCTCATACTTTGTCGCTTGTCGCGTGTACCATACCAGATCCCGCGAAACCAATTTCAAATGCCAGCGTCGGGGTCTTTTATTACTCAATCATAATAAATAGCCCCACCCAGTAACGATGTTTTTTTGGCGGTATAATCTTCTGAACGGACCTCATTTTTGCGCGGTTTTCTGCAGTTTTGCCAAACAGAGGAAACAGGCAACATGTCACATGTCTCACGTCCCATGTCCATGAAGCCACAATTGCAGGAACGTTGTATCGGATCTGCTGTAGACAACCAACCCAAGAAATCATTCCATCAAGATGTCTAGCCGCCCACAGCGATCGAATGTGAAAGGATTATCGGCGAGCAGTGTTCGTCAGGCCATGAATAAACGGAGAAATGAACTTAGCTCCCAAATCAGAAAAACAAAAAAATCTCATCAATTGAAGCTCAAACGGCGCCATACTAGTTCCAAATCACCGACAAAAGATGCAGCATCACCTATCACTCCGAGTAAATGCTTGCAGAAGTTTCTTGCATCTCCCACTATATTCACTCTTTCAGAGTTTCAAACCAACTTGTCTACCTCCAAACAAAACTCTTCCCTTCCACTCCATGAAATACCAACACAACAAGCAGATATGCTCCTCAAGAAATTGCTCACTTTTCTTGCTTCTGCTAATGCAGAGGAGTGCCTGAATTCCTTGCGTATTTTCACAAACCTTGCAGCAATGGAATGTTCAGAATCTTACTATTCAAGCAGACAATCATGGTGTAGTTTCATGCTATCCAGTAACTTAACCACGGCCCTAGTGCCCCTTCTTTCTTCAAAAGATGAAAGGGTTCAAGAACAGACCTGCTGGGTCATTGGGAATATTGCAGGGGATTCGCATCAATGCGGTGGTGACCTTATTGCTCAAAATATGATAGGAGCACTGTTGGAAGTATTGAGGCGAAATGGACATAATGGTATCAAACGCAACATTGTTTGGTGCCTTTGCAACATTGCCAGGGGCACGGAAACAGCAATGCCATTTATCCAAAGTGGTTTTGGCGTGCTGGATGTTTTGAACATATTGTCAAATGAGGAAGATTTGGATAGTATGCCTGTCAGTACATGGGATGTTCGTAAAGAGCTGTACTGGTTGCTTGCATTCCTCACGTGTAGGGAAGATGAGGTGATTGAAGGTCTCATGAATGATCAAGTGCTTCTGATTCTATCGCGTCACTTTGATCAAATCACTACCTTCACTCTTGATAAGAGAGATAGGGGAACCCTTTTCAAGTCTGCTGTGCCTTTGATTCGAATCTTTGGTAATCTGGCAACAGCTGCAGATGGAAAGTATATTCCAGGGATTATCAATGCTGATAATAATGCAATCGTGCATAGCCTTGCCAAGTGGGTGCAAGTTTACATGCCATGTGGTGAAATAATGACAATTGCCTCGGAAGTGACTTGGGTTGCAGGCGCTCTTTTATGCGATAATGGATACGAAAGCCATCCTTCCACGACAGTGGCGTGTCCTGTGTTAGTGCCATCTCTTTGCCGCATTTTGTTGAAGGGAACATTTACTCTTCAATGGAAGCGAGAGGTATTGAACGCAATTTGGAACGCATTGGCAGCACCACCTGGTAGTAATCCAGAGGAAACAATGGTGAAGAGAGATATGTTGCTCTTGGAGATTTATCGGGAGAGGGGTATGGCGAGGGCTCTTGTTGGCATGCTCGTATGCTTGGATGTAGATGCAATTCGGCCAGCAATCAATATGTTGGATGCAATGCATCGGCGTATGGATCGTTATGATGATAATTCGCAATCGATATTAAGAGAGGCCGAATGTGAGCATGCCCTTGAACAAGTTTGCGATTCGGCCACCACTAATGCGTCCTATGGGGGTGCTACTGATTGGCAACAATCTGATGGAGGCATGGATTACTGTGCAGAAATGGCAGCTAATCTCATTGATGATTTTTATGGGTCAGAGCAAGAAGCTGACTTTAGTATTGGTGCGGCATCAACATCGGGATCATTTGAGTTTGGGTTGCAGGGACATGCTCCAACATTCAATTTCACTAATAGTCATGACAGCGCTCAAAGTACAATTACGTTGGATCCAATGTCTTCTCCTGCAGGAAGGGGGAGAGGACGAGGACGGGGAAGAGGCCGTTCCATGCCAGCTTGGATGGGAGGTGATTAGCAGAAATGTCATCGCCACTATCAGCAGTAGTTGCTTCACGCAGGATTCAGTTGGTCATAGCAGTTGTTATTATCAACGTTTCAGAAGACACCACTAGTTCCGTGTGCTTATAACTGTACGTTACGCTTCCAGCACCTAGCCTACAAGGCATCTGGTTGATCAGCCTCCTCGGGTGGACTCTAATCAATCTGCCATTCTAATTCTAAATAGCCTACAGATTACCTGGATGATCAGCTTCCTCGGGTGGAGTCTGAGGCATTTCGTGGACTTTTAAATTGAGTATTCTTGTATTTCATTATTTGAATTTACTGCTACCATATAATTTATGCATATTATCTTTACGCATGTTTCTAAACAAAACCAATAGCATGATATGACTTGCTGCCATTGGAGGCTGTATTCGCACCGATAGCGCTAATAGGGAAGACGCTGGTACTTTCATCATCACTATAATCATAGGATACCTCACCGCTACCGTCGTCAAATGATTGGCTTTCAAAGTCGTCGGTATTAGAAACTTTTTGCTGCGGATGCCTACACAAAAACATCCAGCCGAAGAACATGACGACAAAGAAAGTCATAATGAATGCAATCATCTTGACAACAGTGAACGACTCAAAGAAATCTCTGAATTTGTCTTGCCATGATGGTTCTTCTTCTTGTTCCGGGTCAAGAAGTAAAATGGGGCACTGCCAATGGTCCTTGATATAGGCCCCCCATAGAGTTTCTGTCGTTTGCCCGTCTAGGGCAATAGGTGTGAGTGTCGTCCCTGTTGCATTCTCCAGACGTTCTTTTGTAAAATCAACGTCAAAATCCACCGTATATACATCATATAGTACATCTGCAACGACCTTACCAGCTACGATCATCTGGGGCAAAACTGAATCGCCATTGACGAGTCTCGCTTCGCCAAAAGCAGCGGTAAATTCGCTTCCATTAATGCCTTCTCCAACCAAGTAAATTGTGTCGTTGTAAGGTGCAAGACTTATAAGATCATTCACTGTGACATTGCCCTCAAACAAGTTATAGCGAAACCCTCCGGGATTTTGAATTAATAGCTTTGAGTCACTGCCCTTGAAAAATTCTGTAGGCACAACAGTCTCTGTATAAAAGCCCCACAGAGAATCAGGTTCATCCAACCCTTTCGATACATCATATGTTTTTGGGGAGCAGCCTAACTTCTCATTCAACCCTAATTCTTCTTGAGTTGCAACAATCAAATCTGTCAGATTCTTTCCTAATTCTGTCTCGAAAGAGTCAGACTTTGCCATTCCTAACAACTCTTTCATGTCCTCAACGTTACCGTCAATGAATGTATGCTCAAAGTTTGCAGAGGAAGCGTTGAATGAAAGAGATGTAAACCCAACCGTATCAAGATAGTGACCCGCCTCGAAGCTTATGCTAAACGGGTCCATTTGATGAAATTTTCGTTGATGAGTGTGACCGGTTATGAATTGCACGGGCATTTTGTCTCCACAAATATCCCTGATCTTGGCAAGAATTATGTCTAGCAGGGGGTTAAAAGCATCCATATGAGCTAAAACTAAAATAGCATCGAAGCTATCATTACCCAGGGCTTCCAGAAACCAACTATCGTTTACTACTTTCTCCACATTCTCCACTTGAGTTATTTCGCAGTTATTTTGAAAATCGTAAAGAAAGCCAAAGGTCAAAATCTCGCGACCCGATCCTCCCTTCAATATCCTGTACCGACTTCCTATCGGCTGATTAGTTTCTTTCAAAAATACATTCGAGGTGAGATATTTTCCTTCCCAAAAGTCAACGAATCCGTTTGGCTGAGTGATGTATTCTATGGTCGAATTTCTGTAAAGTTCGTGGTTTCCAATAGTAAGTGCATCCCACGGCATAAACTCTAAAATGGGAATGAGATGCTTGGGTGGATAAGAACTCAACCCAGTCCCATCTATGAAGTCCCCATTCATAACGAAGAATAAATCCTTTTTCTCGTTGATGGACTTCACCTTTAGACGTTGATAAAGACTGAGCACATCTCCATAGTCTACATTCAAAGTGTCATTGTGTGGATGGCCTGCTACCCATGAATGCACGTCAGTAACAATTAGAATGTTGATATCCTGCAGAACCAATAAGCTTTCGCTTGCTGTTGCAGTTGTGGAAGCTATGCTGCTAGAAAAAGTATTTTCGAGCGCATTTGTGAACGTTACAAAGGAAGAGAAAAGGCTGAGACATAGTAGCACCCATGATACATACACGTAAAGAGTGGTGAAGCTCGACTTCCATAGCATGCTTGTTCGAGGATTCATATAAATCTAGGTAGATCTATGTATGTTCTCCAATACAAGTGACACCAATGGGACTTATGTAGCTACTACTACCTTTTATGTTATAAAGAATTCAATAATCAGTAAAACGAACCTGAGGAATCGGAATTTCGGGAAATAGTTGCAGTGCCCACCAGTGCCTGCCTTTGAAGAAGATGAAAAGAGAGACGAATAAAAACGCATAACCGTTATTTATCCATTTTCCTAACCATTACAATATCACAAAATGTACAACATGAAAGCTTCAGATTGCAAATTATTTTCTAATTTTGATTTGTCCTCCTGTTTTGTTTTATCTTGTATTGTTGACTTGTCTTTGATTGGCTAGAAGGTGCCTGTATTCCTAATATTATGAATGTTACAGCGTAAGCCAGTAATGTAGTATTGGAAAAATTATCCTCCTATGCGACTGATTGTTACAATAATAGTGATGGCGGTGAAGATAAAGTAACCAATAAAATCTACAAATTGCTGACATAATCAACTACTTCAGTTACGTCAATTTTTTATCATTACGCTCCTGTGGGATCTCGAGATATTACTTGTCTATTAGTGTCCAACAAATATCCAGCCTCTTGGAATGCTTCCCCCTTACAAAATTCCGTTACATCGTAGATACGTCTTTCTCTGGCCTTTCCTTCGAAGTCTGAAAATGGGATTTCAAGCGTGTCTAGTACGTCTGCTCCGCGACCTTTCTGGCGCAGACGAATGGTTTGATACACCTGTTCCTTTCTCATCATTTCCTGCAAGATATGAAGAAGTAGATGCGCTCTATCCTCACCGGAACTGAGAAACTTCGCAAAACTGCGTTTCAATTGTCTTCTCACGCTAAACTTTTGAGCTGTGATGAAGCTCTGCAGCATCATTCCGATGCTTGCATCCATGTCATCGTCACGAACATATTCTCGTAAATGCATCTTAGCATGTGCTTCCGAGAGACGCATGATAGATTCAATGTGGCGAACGGCAATTGGTACACCGCCAGATGTAGCAGATTCTTTACGAAGAGCTACATATAGCGATGCGATCTTTTCCTGATCAAATGTATTTCCACGGAGGACGGGTTTGACATTTGTTCTAGCATACTGGATATACTTACGCAAAAGGTCTTGTGGAATGACTCCGCTGTTATTTTCAGTACCTTCGTCACTCGGAAGACCGACAATGCCACGACTGTATTCGGCAGTAGGTACACTTTGCATATGACTTCCAGTAACGAATGATGCAAGTCTTTCATCTGCAACTGGATCCACGGTATCTTGGAGAACACAAAGCAAATCAAAACGCTGCAAAATTGGATCAGTAAGTTCCACATTTTCCGAAAATGTACAAGAACTATCATAACGTCCACCTATTGGATTCGCAGCTGCAATGACAGAGCAACGAGCTTGAAGAGACGTCACTATACCAGCCTTTGAGATTGAGATGGATTGCTGTTCCATAGCTTCGTGAATGGATGTTCTATCTTGCTCGTTCATTTTATCAAATTCATCAATAAGACAGACCCCACGATCAGCGAGCACCAAAGCACCTCCTTCTAGCGTCCATTCTTTTGTAATGGGGTCTTTGTGCACGCTCGCTGTCAACCCAACTGCACTGGCACCTTTTCCTGTACTGTAAACAGCACGAGGAGCAGTCTTTTCTGCGTATTTTAGCATCTGAGACTTTGCTGTTCCAGGATCTCCTAATAATAAAATATTAATATCTCCACGAATACGATGCTTGTCGCTAATATTCTTTGGGACCGCACCAAATAGACTCATGGCCAATGCCATCTTGACATGTCTATGGCCATGAATACTGGGTGCTATACTCTCAACAATACGATCTCCAATCTTGGGATCTTTCGCCAACTCCAAAATTTCTGCCTTGTCCGCCTCAGTGAGGTTAGACACTGCCGAAGCGTCCTCTTTTCTCCTCACATGGTTTGCAAAGATGAAAGTACTAAAGACTGGAAATCCACTCTTTTGGGTCAAGAAATAATCATAGCTGTGTGAGAAGACCCCAGTTATTTCAACTTCTTCTCCAGGTCTGGCAGTGTCGATCAAATCGTTTGTTAAAATAACCTCCTTTGTTCGTGGCACACGACCGGGTGGAACTGATCCAGGTGTCTCCTGAAGATTGATTCTCTGATAATTTCTGTATTGGGATCTTGTTGCATTGAGTCGAAAGGGACCTTCACTATCACACCCGGAACAAGTACTTGGCTGATGCATAGCAGCTGCATCTTTGGCACTTCCATCGGGACCAGAAGAGCTCATCATGGAAGCCTCGTCAACACGATAAGGCCCCAAGGTATCTTTGCACCTGACACAGTCATAGTATGCCAGTTTCAATTGCGGGTAGACACTACTACGACGAGTCACTACTCCATTAACTTTGATGAGAGTATCAAGATGTGTCCTTCGAAGTGCACGGAGCGAATCCATAATTGGCATACCTCCAACGCGGACATGAATCTCGTCTTGGATGGCTCCGTAAGAAGGAAAGAGACGGAGGGTGTGACGAGTAGCGGCTTCGTTAAGAACATCAAACATATCACGTGGAGCATCGACAAGCCACATGGCAAGTGTAGGGACCTTTTCCATTAAGTGCATATAAGACACGTCAAGAGATGCAAGGTTGGATGCGCACATGTTTCGAATACGATCCTCATATATGACATTCTTCCTTTTGCGTTTTCGTGCCGCCTGTTCATCAGCATTTATCTCTTCATCAATTTCTTCGTTGGGCTCAAATTCCATGAGAAAACGCCTAAACTTTCTCTGCAGCTCTCGACGTGTTCGATCCTGCGCAATCCATTCTCGCAGAGGGACATCAAATGCTTCAAGATTAACTTCTTCTTCCGTCTCAAACAATTCTTCTTCGTCTACAACATCACCTTCTCTTTCTACATCTTCCTCATCGAAACCATCCATGGCATCATCTACGTCTGTCTCCCTGCCCATTCTTCCTCTTCTCTTTTTTCGTGCATCCTCATCTTCTTCCACTTGCATCAATCCATCATAAAATTTTCCACTACGACCTCCAATTCCTCTCCTCTTCATCTCATCCTCCTCCCTAGCAGCAATATCGCCTTCGGCCGCAACCCTATCTTCCAATCCCATCTGTCTATATTCACGATCGTCGATTCCTTCTCTGCCATATGTATCCAATGCATCAATTCTCTGATAATCCTGAAATGCATTTTCCAATAAATCTTCTCCATCAGCCTCCTCCTCAATTCCCTGGTCAACGATGTAATTCACTCCTTCTTCAGGCAATGCCTCAACGCCATCTTCATCTTCTTCCACATAATCATCATCTTCTGATTCAGGAGCGGAATCAATGGCAGTTGTGTCGGCGGCGTTATATTGGGGATCACTGGGGAAAAATGTCTGTTGTTGTTCCTGGAGGTCACGGATTTCAGCTTGTAGACGACGTTGACGACGCATCTCGCGTGATTCTTCTCTATCTGGTGAACTCATGGTTACTGCTAGTGTGAAAATTGGCAACTGCCGCGTTCTCTGTCTTGAAAAGTGGTGGAATAATTGTTCCCTATTTCCCTGTGTGGAATATGGAATGTAGAATGTGGTATGTAAGTATGTGGATGATCGAGGATGATTGATGATCGTTGATCGTCGAGTGTTTTTCATGTCGGATTTTTGCACGCCGATCCAAAAAGCACAAAACCAAAGTCGATCGAGTCTTGTAAAATATTTGCGCGCATTTTGGAAATTAGATGAAATTCTGACTGACGATTTGGTGTAAGTAGGTTTTGAACTCCATATGAATCCTAGAGGTACCTACTACGACCTCTCTCTCTAGAGGCCAAGTAAGATAAAATCTAGCAATAAGCGCCAGCACCTCATAATTGGGAACTTCTTGTATCATCCCTGTACTCAGCAGAAGGCGTTGGAAAGAAAATTCTTCCTAGGAACTATGACGAAGCGTGGAGTACACATTATAATACGATTTTGTGATGTAATGAAAATTTATTTGTGAAAAATGTCTTGTGCAATCTGCACAGGTCATATTATGATGCATTTTAAGAACAAATGTATATTTCAAGCTCCTTTTGGCACGCAAAACTCCCTGCTGCGGTGGAGGGTATTACTTGCTTTTGGGATGACTTCTTTCCTCGAGAAAAGAAGCTCTTCTTGGAAGCGAGGGCTTCCAGCACTTCATCAGGCGCATCACCTGCTTTTGCAAAGTCATATGCGGTCTCTCCTTCCTTTGTTCGTTCCTTTAATAAGTCATTCCCCCCACAATTAAGCAACAAGACAATTTTCATGATGCACGTAGGATCCAAATCTTCGTCAATTTCCATGCACAAGAAGTGAAGGGCTGTCATACCATCATTATCTTTCAACATGACGAGCTCTTTCTTGCCCTCATTTACTAATATATTGATAACATTTACAGATACGTGTTCCATACACGAAAGGTGAAGCGCAGTTCTTCCCATTTTTTCCGTTGTTGAAAATAACAATTCTCTCCCACCAAACGTGAGTACCAAATTAATTCTGGCAAGAGCTCCATCTTCCTCCTCCCATTTGGTTGATGCAATGCACAATTCATGTAAAATAGAGTAAGCGCACGCATTGGCGCTCTTCATGATCAGCTCCTTCCCTCCTCCTTCGACCAAGAGCATCTCCATCATGTGAATTGAGGTGTTATGATCATACGCCAGCATTTGCAAAGGTGTGTAACCACAGTGATCGTCTTTGATCATGAGCAAATCCATGCCACCTATTTTGATCATGAGCTTGATGACATCGAGAGGGGCGTGTGTAGACCTATTGGCATTTTTGGTACAGGCAGAGTGGAGGCATGTTACACCATAAAACTCTTTTGACATGAGTTCCTCCTTCTTTTTCCAATCGTCAGTTCTTTTGCTAACAAGATATTCTACTGTGTGATACCAGTCGTGTATAAAGCAGTGCTTACCGAGAGGATCTTTTGTTCTCTCGGCGTATTTGTAACAGGGACTTGCTTCAATGATCTCCATGAGACCACCGTTGGTCGCACTCGTATTGGCAGTGATGGAAGAACTGTTCCTAGGGCTGGCAGAGTGTTCGTTTCCCATGGTCAAAAGATGGTGTAACTATGCAAGGAATTCGCTTCTTTCTTGAGAGGCATGCACCTATTACCGTTGAGTTGTGTTGCGGTGATGAGACCCAATGCAGGTATTGGAAGTTGGAAGGTGTCACTGGTAGTGGATGGTGGATGGAAGATGGAAGGTGAACTTTATGTTCATGGCGCATTCAAAAAATACGAAAAATATAGAAAATAAAGTCTTGAGGTCGTTGGGCTTGGTTGGGGCAATTATAATAATTTTATCAATGGCCGCTGGTGAGTAGAAGATAAGCCTTGTTCTGCTTGTTGGTGACCAGTATAAAACAGCGCGTGTTTTTCTGCTTTTTCCACCATGAACATAATGAAGTACTAACACGGCTAGGCCAATTTTTCCTTCATGATTTTCAACGGACGAGAGGAGAAAGCTACTTCCAAATTCTTCAAGAACACCAAAGACCCTACCTACTACCTACTACCTACTACACCTATCTATCAACTAACAGATAGACTTGGAAGCCCAAATCAATAAAATAGTAACAGCAGCATCCTCTCTTATTGTTGGATAAGAAGGCAAATCATCGACAGCGGTAAATAACGAAGATAGCAACGGTGAGTACGTCTTTGAAAACTGGAGTCGAAATAGGACACGCTGTGAGATTGCAATTGTTCACTTTGAGAATAATGCTGGCACACGTTGGATATGATGTATATTCTTAATCGTGCATTGCATTGTCCTTTATATATGCTGTACAGATACTTTTCATTCACACGTGTACCACAAATATCATCATCTACATAGAAATGAGACGCGTATTCGGAAAGAAAAAAGCACCAGGTCCGCCACCACCAACACTAGGCCAGGCATCCGCAAGTCTTGAAACACGCAGCGAAAGTATCGATGTCAAAATCGCTGCCCTTGAAAAAGACTTGAATGGATACAAGAAGAAACTTAAAACTGCTAATCCCTCTGCGAAAAGAACGCTGCAAAAACGAGCAATGGATGTTCTCAAAAGGAAGAGAATGTATGAACAGCAGAGGGATACGCTACAGGGACAACAGTTTAACATGGATCAGCAAAGTTTTGGCCTTGAAAGTGCTAAAGCCACAGTAGAAAGTGTTGCAGCGATGAAGGCTGCGAATGTTGAGCTCAAGCGTGCATTGAAGAAGGATTTGAATATTGATGAAGTTGACGATTTGGCAGATGATATGGAGGAGTTAATGTATGATATGAATGAGATCAATGAAACATTGGGTCGAAACTTTGCCACCCCTGATGATATTACAGAAGATGATTTGGAGGCAGAATTGGATATGCTTGGGGATGAATTAGAAGAGGAGGAGGGCGAAGAGTTACCTAGTTATTTACAAGATACTTTGCCTGCAAATCCTACTGGAACGCCAACTGCAAATCTGGAATCTCACGAGGCTGCTGTGGCTGGTTTGTAGAGCTTTTGCATGAGAGTGCATAGGTTTAGTGAAAGTGATTTTATCAATAATATTCTTGTTGGGATCATCGTGTAGTAGTGCCTATTTAGATTCGGAACCACATAGAGTTGATAAATTTTCGTATTGTGAAACTGGAGTTATCAACAATCTAGTAATATGTTGAGGCGTCGAAGTAGTATGTAGAGTTGTGGGAAATCCATTGTGCTTAAATCAACAATTCAATTCAGTAGTCTCAGTATAAAAATGTGAGCCCAGAGAGGAGGGTTGCCTTTTCCGGTCGGAATCCTTTCATCTAACCGTCTTGGAACGGGAGGCATGTTGTCCAGTCAAAAACAGTTTTTGATTTTCAATGAAAAACGACGCCAACAAGAGAATGTTGAGAGGATTTTCCGCACCACCCACAACTAACTCTCATTTCCCAATTCGAGGTTCTAAACAAGGTATCATGACTGCTAAGCCAGAAGGAATTGAAGAAACGACTCGCATCTGCATCAAGAATGTTCCACCAAGCTACACAGACTCAAAACTAAAGGCCCATCTCGCTTCGTCATCGGAGCCCTTGACGATTACCGATTGCAAGATACTTCGTACAAAAGATGGAGTGAGCCGGAAGCTTGCTTTTGTTGGCTTCAAAAATCATATTGTAAGTCTATGTACACGTTTACAGTACATGAATCGTGATATCGAATTGCTCACCTTTTTGAGATTTATACGTATTTCTAGATGGCCAAACATGCCATAAAATTCTTTGATAAAAGCTTTGCTGCTACTTCTAGACTCTCAGTAGAGGCAGCATTCACAAAAAATAGTACCACAGACCATAGACCTTGGAGCAAACACAGCAAAGGATCCTCACGATATGATTCACTTCACAAAACTGAAGATGGCAATAGCAACGATCACAAAAAAATGGATGAAGTTGAGGAGAAAGAGGAAATTGATGAAATATTGGAAAGAAAAAAGAAGGAATTTGTTGACGTGATTATGGGAGGAAAGAAGAGTAGCTCCAATTTATTTTGGGCAAACGATGATGGAGCAGGGATTGCGAAGAAGTCAACCAAGACTTTGGATCAAAGTGATGATGGAGCAGGAGCAGCAAAGGAGTCTACCAATACGAGCGATCAAAATGTCGAAGAAGCAGTGATTGATCAAAAGAATGATGAGTCGTCTGGCTCGAATAGTGAAGATAGCTCCGGATCGGACAGTGATGATGATTCAGTAGATGTAATGAAAACATATAAGTCAGAGGTTTCAGATATGGATTTCATGAAGTCCAAGGTTCTAAGTAATAAGGAGAATCTTTCAGAAGATGATGACGATGATAATGACACCAACAGTGGAGATGATAGCTCTTCTGCTCCAAGCAGTGTTGGCGATGAGAGTGATAGTGATAGTGATAATAAGGGCATAGACGAAGACGACAAAGTGATTAATGAGGGCTTGACGAAAGAAGAGAAAATCAGTTCATTGGAGTCAACTAGCAAAAGCGATGAAGCAGCACTGGTGACAACTGCTCGCCTCTTTATTCGGAACCTTCCTTTTAGCGCCATTGAGGATGAGATTCAAGAAGTGTTCTCTCCTTTCGGTAGTATAATAGAATGCCATATTCCAGTCGATGATACCGATCGCAACAAGGGGTATGCCTTTGTGAAGTTTTCTTTGGATGAGGAAGCATCGGCAGCGATGGAGTCACTGGACGGAACCCCGTTCCAGGGACGACTGATGCACATTATACCTGCAAGAAAAGAAAAGAATGGAAATGGGGATAACGAAGTTGAGGCCGATGCAGATATCACGCACAAAATGAAGAAGGAACTTGAGCGACAAAAAGATGCAGGGAATAGTACAGGATGGAATGCTAGCTTTGTTCGGGGGGATGCAGTTGTAGACAATTTGGCCTCTCGGCTAGGAATGGACAAAGGTGCCATTCTAAATGTCAAGGATGGATTATCTTCGGGAAATGCTGCCGTCCGCCTTGCACTAGGAGAAACACAAGTTATTGAAGAGAATAGGAAGTTCTTTGAAAAACATGGTGTAGACATCGAAGGATTGGTTTCTACGAAGAGTGACAAGAGTAGTTCGGGCAAACGAAGTGGATGCACGATTTTGGTGAAAAATCTACCATTTGATACGTCATTGGAGGAATTGTCCAAGGTTTTTATTGCAGTCGGTGGTAACAAACCAAATGTGCTCTTGCCGCCATCTCGAACAATCGCGATTGTCATATATTCTAACAACAACGATGCCAAGCGTGCTTTTCGCAAGTTAGCGTACAAGAGATTTAAGCATGTGCCGTTGTATCTAGAATGGGCTTCACTGACGAAACCTATGGCAAAGGGACAACCAGACAAATCTGGGTCAATTATTGATGATAATATTCGTGTGCAAGAAGAAGGCAATGACGAGCAAGATAATGAAGCGTTGGAGGAAGGTGACTCTACATCTATATATGTAAAGAATCTTAATTTTCGAACCACAGAGGAGGAATTGAAGGATATCTTCGAGCAAGAGGTTGGCAACGTGAGATCAGTACGTATCCCGACAAAGGCTGCAGCTGTCAAAATAGACCGTGGCATGCAATCTAGTGAATTACCTGTGAGGCAATCCATGGGATTTGGATTTGTCGAATTTAGTTCTCAAGCAGCAGCGAAAAAAGCTTTATCATCTCTCCAAGGAAAAGTTATTGACGGACATGTCATTGAAATAAAAATATCGAAAGCCAATGAAAATTCTTCATCGAAGACAGTAGGAAAGAAATCAAAGGCGGGTACCAAGATTATGGTTCGAAATGTTCCTTTCCAAGCATCTAGAACAGAAATCCTACAATTATTTGGAAGCTTTGGC
>Ga0306864_1000385_pt1 | contig 20917 bp, 16 predicted proteins | sample AntRauTorckE5430_FD_190448 | JGI IMG/M metagenome (GOLD analysis project Ga0306864, IMG submission 190448) | Saline lake microbial communities from Rauer Islands, Antarctica - Metagenome Torckler E5 #430 (v2) (version 2) | ecosystem: Environmental > Aquatic > Non-marine Saline and Alkaline >...
AAAAAGCTGTAAAGCCGTCGTAACCGCATTTACACCTGCATTATTATAAATTTCACGACTTTGAAATTCCTTTAAAATATAACTGTAATAATCATTCACAACGTCGTATTGTTGCAAAACGACCATATAATTTGCTGCATCAAAAATATGAATTAACGCCTCTAATTTCATTTCAGATTCTACTGCCAATTTTAAGCGGTCATCTAAACTCGGATAGCCTGAGATTTCGTCGGGTAAATCGTATTCTGCATACACATCTACCAAAAATATTGGCATCATGCCAAGGGTTTGGAAACCTGCTGAATATGCCAAAAAACCACCTAAGTAATCTGCTTCGGTTTCGTCTATCGTTTTCATATCCGCAGATTTAGCAGTTGTTTTTACCGTTTTCGAAAGCTCTAAATCGGTGAAAGCCGTAGCAAAATCGTTGCCCCAAGAATGCTTTTCGTAATAATGTGTAATCTCGTGAGCGATTAAAGCCGCCATCGTATTTGCCGAGTCCGCACCGTAACGAACACAAACATCATAAGCCGCTTCCTCCAAGCCAATGTGCATTTTTTTATTATCCATCCAAGCTACGTAGCGTTTTCTTTTGGACATGACAAATTCCGGAACTTGCATTCGTTTATCGCCCTTTGCCTCGATTAATTTTTCAAAAATTTGTTTAGCGACTTGATACTTATAATCCGTCGTATTGAGGAATTCAACTTCACGAGCTTCTACCGTTATTATCGTTAACAAAAGCAGAATTATTAAATATGTTTTTTTCATAAAACATTGGAATTGAGTAACTTATGACGATAATTTATTTTTTAATATTGATAATTTTAGGATGGAAAAAATACATTTTCACTATAAGTTCGAAAAATGAATTTCTTTGAAAATTACTTATTTCGTCATCATTAATTCTAATTCAAACAATTCCGAAAAACCTTCATTTAAAGATTTTTCTTCCAAAATTTTTAAAACTTCATCAGTTTTAGAAATTGGAACCGAGAAATCCATAATTGCTTTTTCACCAAAACTTTGACTGATAATATTCAATTCGTAATGGCTAATAAAATTCATAACTTGACTCGTAATACCATAATCATAAACGATTTTATAATAATTATCAATCGTTTTACTAATAATTTCGACCTGTTTTAATGCGTCAATTGCTGCTGATTTGTACGCATTTATCAAACCTCCAACGCCTAATTTCGTGCCACCAAAATACCGAATAACGACCACCAAAGTATCCGTAATTTCAAAACTATCCAGTTGACCCAAAATCGGTTTCCCAGCCGTTCCCGAAGGTTCGCCGTCGTCATTCGCCCGATGTGTATTTCCGTCCGTTCCCAGTCGCCACGCATAACAATGATGCCCAGCTTTCCAATGCTCTTTTTTTAGAATTTCTAAATATTCCTTGATCTCTTCTTCGGACTGAATCGGGTAGGCGTAAGCAATAAATTTACTACCCCTATCCGTAAAAAGTCCTTTTGACGTAGCATTTATAGTATTATAAGTATCTATCATATTTCGAATATTAGATTTTTGAATATTTAGTAAAGATAAACATTGTGGGGGACAGACTACAAAACTGACAAAAGTCATCCTTAAATATTTATTAACAAAGGTACGATTGCATACAAGGAATACATTTTACTTGTAATTTCGCCATTTTTGTAACGTAAACCATTATTAAAAACTCAATTTTATGAGAAAATTAAGCCTATTATTGTTTGCAGTCCTTGCGACAGCATTCACCGTACAAGCACAACAAAACATCGCCAAAATCGGTGTAGGAAGTATCTTTAACCGTACGCTAAACTTAGAATATGAGCGTATATTAACAAATAAAACGACTATTTTTGGTGAAATTGGCTATCAGTTTCCTGTTGATATTCCAAGTGCGGCAGTTGACTTTACGGAAGATGCTGGAAGTACAAATGCTTTAACGGTAACCGATGGAAAGTATAATAATTTCTATGTCGCTTTAGAATATCGTATTTACACAGGAGGAGAAGCGGCAAAAGGATTTTTTGTTGCGCCATATTTGAAAATATCAAATTACTCTGTTGATGTAAACGGAACTTATAATAACGACAATAACGGCTTCGTTGACGTTCCCGCAGAAGTCAATTTAGGATACTTTGCTACAAGTATTGGTGGTCAATTAGGTTACCAATGGATTATCAAGGACAAAGTAACGATTAACTGGAGTTTTGTCGGTTTAGGTGTTGGTTTTAATAGAGTTAGTGCAGGTTTCACCGCTCAAGATAATGATGTATTTGAAGCATGGGAACAAGATGTTAACGATTTTTTAGCTGACTTCCCTGGAAGTTATCAATTAGAATCTGATAATGCTGCAAGAACAATTGATGCTGCGGCAACGGTTGTTTTACCTGCTGCTCGTGCAAGTTTATCTATCGGTTATATGTTTTAATTTTAGACGCTATGTTTTAGATTTTAACGTTAAAAAATGAAGTAAAAAACGTTTTTTATTAATAAAAAAAGCGGTTGCAAGATTTATCTTACAACCGCTTTTTCTATTTTTTTGACTGCTAATTAAAAACGAACAATCGCTGATTGCTGAAGTTTTTCGGGACAGACTTTTTACCTCGTCAGCACCTCTTCAATCTCTTCAATTACACCTATTTCGCTCGAACGTTTGGCAGGAACACGAGCTAAATTTCCGTCTTTATCAATCAAGAAGAAACTCGGCAAACCTCGCACGGAATATTCTTCCGCAACAGGAGCATTGTAAACGCCTTGTGCGTAAACATGAATGCCTTCTGGATTATGACGTTGCAAAAATGAACGCCAATTATCCATATTCGTATCTAAAGAAATATATAAGAAAACAACGTCTTTATCTTTGAATTGTGATTTTAGATTTTTACTGTTCAATAATTCGTAAGTACAAGGTGCACACCATGTTGCCCAAAAATCTAAATAAACCACTTTACCTTTGAAATCACTTAATTGAATCTGCTTATTATCGGTACCGACCAAGTTGAAATTTGGAGCAGCACCGCCAGTTTCCAAACCATTTGCTTTTCGGTATTCTGCTTTCACTAATGATTTATAATTATCATAAGGACAGCCCTCCAAAAATTCTGCTACTTCATTACCAATTGAATAGGTATCTTTATTTTTACACTTAATATAAATTTCGTTTGCTAACACATAATACATTGCCTTACCTTCCAAAAATCTTTTTGCCCCTCTATAATCTTCTCTAATCGGTGCACCATACTTATTATACCGAACATCTTTCGAGTTTTGGTATTCCAAATATTGATCTAAAAAGTAGATATATCTTAAATTACAAACGGCTTCGTCATTCTTAATTTCGATTTCGTTTAGAAATGAAAAATACGTATCTGGTAAATTCATTGGTGCAGCCATATCATTATAAAACGGGTGTTCCCAACGGTATTGCATCAGTGAATGTGCCCACCAATAATGAATATCTGCCGCTGCATAAGCTGTAAAAGCAGGAGAAAATGTAATTTCCTGTTCTACTTTTTGTAAAAATGCCAACCGCTTTTGACGCATTTTATCCATATAAGTTTTGAATGCGTCAGGGTCTAAATGACTCATTTGGTAGGTAATATAATCATCGCTTAGCCGCTTGAACCGTCTTTCAGACTTATTCAAATAATAATTATTTTCGCCACCTTTTCCACTAAACAGTGCCGTTGCTTCCAAGTCCCAACCGTGAAATTCAATCATTAAATCGTCATCTGCTTCCAAAAACACTTCGATAGAACTATTCCCGTGAGTCAAAGTAGCAACTGTTGGTTCAAAAATTTGAATATCAATAGAGAATGTATTATCCGCATTTAAGGTCACTTCGTATTGCATCGGCTCGAAAGTAATCAAATCTGCATACATTGACAGGTGTACGATATTTTCTCGTGGGCTTGTTACTTTTCCTTTTACAACTGCGGTTTTTGCATTCACCATTGTACTAAGGAGCATTAATAGGAGCAAGTAAGTGTTATTTTTCATAGTTAGCATGCGGTTTTTTAGACTTGGTATTCAACTCTGCGATTTTCAAAAAAGTGTAATAATCTTCGTCTTAGTTATACAAGGATTTAATACGTAAATACGTTTTATTAAAGAGAACTTAGCAATAGTTTGAAAAGAATCTCAATCCGCCATTAAAATAGTTCATTTTTTTGTTTTTGTATGTATTCTTAGTGTTAAAATTACAATAAACATATATTTATTAATATTAACATTAAAAAGTATTTTTTTACAGGTTTTAATTCCGTAAAAAAGCGTTCTGCCAAAATAACATTAATTCGGTGCAAGGTAGCTATTTAATTGATAATCAAATTTTTATCCACTGACGATTTAATAATTAAAAGTACCATAAGGACTTTCAATCGTTAATTTTCGTCCGGTTGGACTTGCTTCAACACGACCAATTATTTGAGCATCGATTCCAAAACTTTTCGAAATTTCAACAACCTTTGCTGCATTTTCTGGCTTCAAATAAACCTCTAAACGATGTCCCATATTAAAGACTTGATACATTTCTTTCCATTCTGTTCCCGATTCTGCTTGAATCATCTCGAAGAGGGGAGGAGTCGGTAACAAATTGTCCTTAATAATATGAACATTATCATCAACGAACTTCATAACCTTAGTTTGAGCGCCACCCGTACAGTGGATTAGTCCGTTAATTTGATTTTTCAATTCCGTCAACAAAACTTTCAATACTGGCAAGTAAGTTCTTGTCGGTGAAAGGATAAGGCGACCGACATCAGTCGTTACTTTTCCGATTATAACCTCATCGGTTAGCCGCTTAGATCCCACATAGATAACGGATTTTGGCGTATTTTTATCATACGAATCAGGATATTGTGTCGCATAGTCGTGATGCAAAACGTCGTGACGAGCCGAAGTCAAACCATTGCTTCCCATACCGCCGTTGTACTCGGTTTCGTAAGTTGCTTGACCGTAAGAAGCCAAACCGACAATCACGTCACCTGCTTGTATATCATTGATAATCAGGTCAGAACGTTTGATTCTTCCAAAAGCCGTATAGCCAACATCTATCGTGCGAACGATGTCGCCAACGTCAGCGGTTTCGCCACCAGAAAGGTGAATTGTTATGTCATTTTTAGCCAATTCGGTGACAATATCAGTCGTCGCATGAATGATAGTTTTAATGACATCACCCGTAATTAAATTCTTATTTCTTCCGATTGTAGAGGATAACATGATATTATCAATGCAGCCGACACAAGCCATGTCGTCCAAATTCATGATAATTGCATCTTGTGCAATACCTTTCCAAACGTCTAAATTTCCTGTTTCTTTCCAATATAAATAAGCCAAACTGGTTTTTGTACCGGCAGTATCAGCGTGCATAATATTGCAATATTCTGCATCGCCTGCCGCAAAATCTGGTAAAATTTTACAGAAAGCTCTTTCGTATAATCCTTTATCTAAGCCTTCAATAGCGGCATGCACTTCATCTTTTGAGGCAGAAACGCCTCTTAAATCATACTTTAATTTATTCGACATGTACTTTTGCGTTTTACTTTAATGGTTTTTCGTAAAATAATTCCAAATATAAGTTGATTACGGCTGAATACCGTTGACAAAAGACACCTTTTTATAAAAAGTTTAAAAATATACGTAATACGTTATAAGTAGATTAATTTTTTTGATAAGATTGATACCATTTTATCTAAAAAACGTTTATTTTTATAAAGAAATGTATTTAACTTATTGATTACTAATTAGTAATAAATTTATATTTTGTTAAAATGTTTTTTTCAAAAAAAATACTTTGAATTTTAAGTATTTTTAAGAATGTCTAAAAGTCGCTTCCGTTTTCAATAAATTCGGATTTAAGGTATCGGCGGCTTGAGTTGCTAAATCAATATTTGGACGTTAAAATTATGGTGCGATACCAGTTTTTCCCTTTTCCGCAGTTTTTACCAAACCTTAAAAATCCTTCTTTACAAGTTTTTTGTATTTTTGCCTTTTCGCTAATTTTTTAAATATTAGAGGCGGAAATCCAAATTATCGTCGAGATTTCATCAGAAGCCTCTTCGGGTTATTTTGTATTTACGCCGAACCAATTGACTTTTGGGAAAAGCATTGGCAGACAAATCCGGCTCATTTTTAATCTGTCGTTTGGTATTATCATTGGCAAAATAACTTTGATTACATTCGTATTTTAAGGTATAATATTTAGAAAAAAATCAATTTGAAATCACGTAGGGCAAACGGCATTGCCTTTGCCTATTGCAAATAAAAAGTCATTAAAAAATCATTAAAAAATTAATAAAGGCAAAGGCATTGCCGTTTGCCCTACGTAATTAAATATTAAAAAATGAAAAAAATATTATTACTTATTATCGCTGTAGCGATAATAATACCAACGCTTACGGCTCAAAAAAAGCAAATAAATTTAGAGGATATTTGGACAAACTATATGTTTTATCCTCGCTCGGTGCCTGGCTTTAATTTTTTGAAAGACGGCAAACATTATACTCGTCAAGTGCGGACAAAAGATGGAACTGCGATTGTAAAATATGATATTACGACTGGCGATGCGGTCGATACGTTATTTTATTCTTCGGATATGAAAGTGGCAGACGAAAATGCACCAGACGGTTTTGACAATTATGAATTTTCGGCAAACGAAGATAAATTACTATTGGCAACGGCTTCGGAGGCGATTTATCGACATTCGTCTTTTGCAAAATTCTATATTTGGGATTTAAAGGAGAAATCTTTAACGCTTGTTGCTACGGAAAAACAACGTTTGGCGACGTTGAATCCTGCTGGTGATAAGGTGGCTTTTGTTCAAGGTAATAACCTGTTTTTCAAGGATTTAGCAAGTGGAAAAGTGACGCAAATCACGAAAGATGGCGAAAATAATAAAGTCATTAACGGGGCAACGGATTGGGTGAACGAAGAGGAATTTGGCTTGGATAGAGGATTTTATTGGTCGCCTGATGGTAATTCGATTGCGTTTTTGAGGTTTAACGAAAGTGAAGTGAAGGAATTTTCGATGTCGTATTATAATAATGAGATGTATCCTGAAATTTACAAATTCAAATACCCAAAAACTGGTGAGGAGAATGCGGAAACGACGGCACATATTTATAGTTTGAAAGCGGATAAGGTCGTGAAAGTAAAAACGCCCGCGGCGGAATATATTCCCCGTTTGAAATGGACGCAAAACCCGAATGAATTGTGTGTATTTACGATGAATCGGTACCAAAATAATTTGGATTTGTTCATTGCTGATGCGGCAACTGGCAATGCAAAATTATTGATGAATGAAAAAAATGAATATTATGTGGATATTCATGATAATTTGACCTTTTTGAAAGACGGCAAATACTTCGTTTGGACTTCTGAAAAAGATGGTTTTAATCACGTTTATTTGTATAATATGGACGGAACTTTGAAAACGCAATTAACAAAAGGCGATTTTGATGTGACGAATTTTTACGGTGTTGATGAAGAAAATGAAACGGTTTTCTATCAAGCAGCGAAAGAAAATGCGATGCAACGTGAAGTTTACAGCGTGAATTTGAATGGTGGAAACGACAAAAAAATCTCGAAAGAAGCTGGTACTAATTCGGCTGGATTCAGTAGTACGTTTGATTATTTCATTCATACACATTCTTCGATGGGAAAAGCGAGCGTTTACGTTGTGCGGGATCGTAAAGGAAAGGAAGTGAGAATGTTGGAAGATAATGCGAGATTTAATAAAGGTTTTGCAAAGTATGATTTGGGCGAAACTGAGTTTTTTACATTTAAAAATAGTCGAAATACGGATTTAAACGGCTTTATGATTACGCCGCCAAACTTTGATAAATCTAAGAAATATCCAGTTTTTATGTACGTTTACGGTGGACCAGGTTCGCAAACCGTGACGGATTCTTGGGGCGGAACGAATTACGTTTGGTTTCAGATGTTGGCTCAAAAAGGCTATATCGTGGTTTCGGTAGATAATACTGGAACTGGTGCAAGAGGCGAAAAATTCAAAAAAGTAACCTATCAAGAATTAGGTAAATATGAAACGCAAGACCAAATCGAAGCAGCGAAATATTTGGCAGGTTTGGACTATGTTGACGGTGGTAGAATCGGTATTTTTGGTTGGTCTTATGGCGGTTACATGTCGTCTTTGTGCTTATTAAAAGGGAACGATGTTTTCAAGGCAGCGATTGCGGTTGCTCCGGTTACGAATTGGAAATGGTACGATTCGATTTACACCGAACGCTACATGAGAACGCCACAAGAAAATAAAAAAGGTTACGAAGATAATTCACCAATTAATTTTGTGAATCGGTTGGATGGTAACTATTTATTGGTTCACGGCTTGACTGATGATAACGTACATTTTCAAAATACGGCTGAAATGGCAGCGGCTCTAATTAAAGCCAATAAACAATTTGATACGTATTTTTATCCAAATCGCAACCATGGAATTTATGGTGATAATGCTCGAATTCATCTTTACACGAAGATGACAAATTTTGTGTTGGAGAATTTGTAGGATTTGATTTATAAAGTCAAAAAAAAAGGGAATTAAACCATTAGTGAGCGGTACGATTTTTGGTCGCAACGGTGTCGGTTCTCCGAACTTCAAAAAACAACTCAAATTTCCATTTTCTACAAACCCCGAAACCTCGGGGTTTGTAGAAAAGTAATGTTATTAATGATTTTGAGGTTCGGAGAACCGACACCGCTCATCTTAACAAAATTCGTACCGCTCACTAATGGAATTAAACCGTATCTCATGCGGTTTAATTCCATTTTTTTTGACAAAAATTAAACCGTTGACCGTAAATTACTTAATCGTTTAATTTTAATTTAATAGTGCATAATTTATTGATAATCAAATTATTAGTAATTAAAAAAGGTGGTGCTAAGTATTTTTAATTTGCATATTTGCACATCGTACAAGTCTGAAAATTAAAAAAGCTGTGTAACCGTTTCTTGGTTACGCAGCTTTTTTGCATCAACTAATGATTTTTCAAATCCTTACCACAATGTGGACAATATTTATAAGGTTCATCTTTATTTTTTTCTACTTCTTTTTCTTTATTTTTACTTTCTAATTGCTCAATAAAACCCGAACTAATAATGCCCGTCGGCAAAGCAACTAAACCAATTCCAAGAACCGCAATAACACCACTAATGAATTTGCCCCACCCAGTTACAGGATAAACATCACCATAGCCAACGGTCGTCAAAGTCGCAACCGCCCACCAAAAAGTGGAAACGATATTTGGAAATTTATCGGGTTGTATTTCGTGTTCTAAATCGTACATAATGGTCGAAGAAAGTAAGATTAAAATAAAAGTAATAAAAATAGTTGTGGCTAATTCTGACCGTTTTTGAACGACCAAATTACCAACTAATCGTAAGGATTTGGTATAACGACTGATTTTAAAAATTCGCATCAAACGAACGACTCTTAATACTCGAACGACTCGAAAATCGAATCTTAAGATAAAAGGTAAATAAAATGGCAAAACAGCAATTAAATCAATCATACCCGTGGTCGAAAAAATGAATTTCCACCTTGCTTTTGCTTTGGATAAATGTGGGAATTTCAAATCGGCAATCCAAATTCGCAAGATATATTCAAGTGAAAAAACGACAACGGTGAAGATCTCAAAACGATAAAAAGTCGAAGCATATTGAACGTGTATGACTTCAAAGGATTCTAATATAACTTCGATGACGCTGAGTATTATCAAGACAATAATGAATAAATCAATTGCTTTACCCAGGTAATTGTCGCTTTTTTCGTGTTCGTCTAAAATTTCAAAAATCTTTTGTTTCATTTTCATTTCTTTATCAGTCACGGCTGCCTTAGTTGCCGTAAAATAGTCGCTACGGAATTATTTCCGTTTTAGCATTCGCTTCGCTTTTCGATGTTTTGCTTTGATTTGACGCACCAAAGTATAAATTGGAAATTGCTCAGAACCGCAATCCACAGCTCTTCGCACATTACCGTCTTTTTTTTGTACTAATTCAATCCAATTCCAAGTATTTGGCGGAAAAGAAATCCCTTTTTCGGTCAGTTGAAAAATACCTTCAATGGCGTATAATTGCAACGGGACATTTCCCGATTTCAACCAATTTAAAAGCGTTATTGTGTCTTGATTTTCAACAACTTTTGTCAAAATTTCTCTTTTTTCGTAAAACGGACAATTAAAAAAAGATGCTTTTTGCGGTATAAAATATACAAAATCGGTACTAAATATTTGTGCCAGATCTATTTTTACACCATAAATAGCCACATACTTTTTATCTAATTCATAATAAAGCGAAGTACCACAATGCCGTGTTATTAACGATTTTGTTATCCAAATACCTTTTTGATTGCGGTGACCTTGGTCTAATTCATAAAAAATAAGTTCGTTATTTTTTATAATTATTCGCAGCCGATAGGTTGAAATACTACTGGTGTTAGCATTAACTTTTTCCGTATTTTTTATTTCAAATAATTGAGCTTGAAAATTCTCAATAATTTCGTAGTCGATGTGATAAACTATTTCGTCAAACGAGATATTTTCCCGTTTTTTTAATTTTTTCAAATCTGAAACTAATGTTTTTGCATCAGAATTAAGACAAAAATCAACTAATTCTTTGGCTAAAGATTGGGCGGATAGGTTGGTGGAAATAAATGAAGTGATTAATAAAATGGAAAGGAATAATTGTTTCATATTGCTGATTTTATTGTTTCTAACCGTTAGTGAGCGGTACAAATTTTGTTAAGACGAACGGTGTCGGTTCTCCGAACCTCAAAATCATTGATAACCTTACTTTTCTACAAACCCCGAGGTTTCCCCGAGATTTCGGGGTAAACTGGGACAGGCAGGTTCGGTTCTCTGAACCTTGTTACAATCGAAAAAGGTTCAGAGAACCGAATCTGTCTGTAGAAAATAGAAATTTGAGTTGTTTTTTGAGGTTCAGAGAACAGACACCGTTTAAGACAAAAATCGTACCGCTCACTAATGGTTTCTAACCGTATCGGTTTTTGAAATCGATACGGTTAGAAGCTACGTTTTTTAGGCTTTTTAGGCACAAATACCATTCATCAAACATTCCGTCATTTGGCGTTCTAATTCGATTTGATTGTATGTTTTATTTCTGCTGTACCAAGAATATAACCAACGCAGCGTGGATAAGGTCGAAAAAAGAATAATTTCGGTATCTAAATTTTTAAATAATTTTTCAACTTTCCCCTGTGCTATAATCGCTTTGAAATGACTCTCATAATCATCTCGAAGTATTAAATATTCTTGTTTTAAAGGTTCGTCCAAATGCACCCATTCGCCAGAAATTAGGGCGATTGCGTCCGTGTGTTCGACCGTTAGGCGAACGTGCAAGGCGATTAAACGCTCTAATTTTTGTTGGGTATTCAGTTGAGCGGTTTGAATATCTGCCATTTCTTTCGTAAATATTTTGGCAATTTCCAATAATAATTCGCCCAATAATTCTTGCTTGGATTGGATATGATTGTAAATACTCGCTGCTTTAATACCAACGGCTTCCGCAATATCTCGCATCGAAGTGGCTTTAAATCCCTTCTTCCTAAACAGCCGTGCCGCACAGCTTTTAATTTCTTCTTTTCTTGATTTCATACGTTCCGCAAAGGTAGGAATTTCCATAGGTAAAACCTATGGTTACTCCTATTCAACCCTTTTAGGGTTTGTAAGAATGATATTTTGAGGTTTATCTTTTTTAAAAATCGTATAATAATAAATCAATGTAGTAATGAAATAAAATTTTGATAGATTTATAGAATTATTTATTTTCCAAGCTGGAGTTTGGATTTATATTAAAAAACAAAAAAATGAAAAACTTATTTTTAATGATTTTGCTCGTTTGTGCAACAAGTTATGCAACAGCTCAAACGACGTATTTGCATTGCGGAAAGCTGATTGATGGCGTGTCGGAAACGGTGAAAACGGAGATGACGATTGTTATTGAAGGCAATAAAATCGTGAAGGTCGAAAAAGGGTATTTAGAACCCGAAAATGGTATAATAGTGATTGATTTAAAATCGAAAACGGTGCTACCAGGGTTGATGGATTGTCATGTACATTTGGAGTCTGAATATGGTAAAGCTACGTATTTGGAAAGCTTTACGCTCAATCAATCGGATATTTCTTTTCGGGCGGTAAAATATGCGAAAGTGACGCTGAATGCGGGTTTCACGACGGTTCGAGATTTGGGTGGTTCGGGCGTAAATGTGGCATTGCGGAATGCGATTAATCAAGGTTATGTGAAAGGGCCTCGTATTTATACGGCTGCGAAATCTATTGCGATTACGGGCGGACACGCTGATCCAACGAATGGCGGAAAAATGGGTTTGTTTGATGTACCTGGGCCCGAGTATGGTGTGGCTGATGGTGTTGATGAATGTCGAAAAGCGGTGCGGCAGCAGGTGAAAAATGGTGCGGATTTAATCAAAATAACGGCAACAGGCGGTGTATTGAGTGTTGCCCGAGATGGGTTTCGCCCACAGTTTACGGAAGATGAAATTGCAGCAATTATTGAAACGGCTAATGATTTCGGAATTGCGGTGGCGGCTCACGCACACGGTGATGAAGGGATGAGAAGGGCGGTTGCGGCTGGGATTTCTTCGATTGAACACGGGACGATGATGAGCGAGGCAACGATGGATTTGATGATTGAAAAAGGAACGTATTATGTACCAACGATTACGGCTGGTCGTGCGGTGGCAGATTCGGCATTAATACCCAAATTCTATCCTGAAATCGTCCGTTCAAAAGCGTTATTCATTGGGCCACAAATTCAAGGAACATTTGAGAAAGCACACAAACGAGGCGTGAAAATCGCTTTTGGAACGGACGCTGGGGTTTTTAAACATGGCTTGAATGCGTTGGAATTTCAATATATGACCGAAAGCGGAATGTCGCCGATGACTGCGATTCAATCGGCTACGATGGAAGCGGCGAAACTGTTGCGAATTGATGATAAATTAGGCTCGATTGAGGTTGGTAAGTTGGCGGATATTATTGCGGTAAACGATAATCCGATTGAGAATATTAAAACGATGATGAATGTGGTTTTTGTGATGAAAGATGGCGTGGTTTATTAGATATTATTTATTACGAAAGTAAGTAGGATAAGGAATTAAATAGTAAAAACAGAAAGCCGACTCTTTTTATAAAGTCGGCTTTTTGCCAAAAAAATATTTAGTAATGCAAATTAGTTCGTAATAATCAAACGCTCGTTAATTTGACCTTGAGCAGTTTGTAGATTTACGATATAAACACCTGGTGCCAAACCTTGTGTTTCGATTTTGTGAATGTGCGTACCTGCTTGAAAAGCTATATTACCCATGTTTCTTATTACTTGACCGGCTACGTTTACAATACGAATCGTTGCATCAATTTTTGCATCTGTTTGGATGTTCAAGTTAATGATTTGCCCTTCGCTTGTAAAGTTTGGTTGTAATTTGACAGAAGTTAAACTTAATGCTTCCTTTGTATCTACCGTAAAACTACTTGTCGTGAATTGACGAGCTGGAGAATATCCATTACAAATAGACACCTCATTATATGCTTTTACTCTCCAATAATAGTTCGAGCCTGCATTTAAAGTATTAGACATATAGATAGAATTCGTAACGATTACTTCCTCCGTAATTAGTGAAAAACTTGAGTTACGAGCAATCTGAACAAAATATCGGTTTGCCCCTGGTACATTATCCCAATTCAAAAAAACTTCGTCATGGAAAGGCGTTGTCGCGCCATTTGCTGGAGAAACCAAATTTGCAGCTGTTGTGATTTCAGTTGTACTTGCTGGTGAAGATGTAAATAAGTAATTTCTTCGAGGCGTTTGTAAGTCTGCTGCGATTGCTGCCTGCTGTTCTCCTGAAAATTTACTGACACAGCCATCTTGGAAATAGCCCATATATAAACTTTCATCAGGATTAAGTACGGCACTTGTAGGATCAACTGCACCGCCAGTATAGTTACAGTTACCCCAACCAAAACCCAAATTATAATCGGCTTCTGTATCACACATATAATCACCTGCTGTACTACAATTACTTCCATCTGCTAACTCTACAGGTACTCCATTTCCTATAGTTGTCGGAGGTAAATTATTTACGCCGTAAGGTGCTTGTGAAGGGTTATTACTGGTGCTATATTGATACTGATCCCAACCATTGTGAGGGTGTGCTAAAGAGAAGAAGTGTCCCATTTCGTGTACTAAGGTCGTAGAACTTGCAGTCATTTCAGATGCCTTCATAGCAAGATAATCACCATTAGGTGAATAGTATCCTAAAACAGTACCGCCAAGATTAGGTTGACCAGCAACAGCTGGAAACGTTACTGAATTACATACGAATACATTGATGGCATTAAAATTTTGATTCTTGCTATTATTCATCAAGAATGATGCAGTTTGCTTACTCGAATGAGTGTTTAAAATCGTATTATTTATTTCATACATTCCTGCAAGATAAAAGATAACATCTTGGTCAGCATATTTTTGATTTAAAGCACAGATAGTTGGATAAACTCTACTTTTATTCATACGTTGTGAGCCATCATTATTTCCGACAAGGTGAAATTTTACAGGAACATAAGCCGTCGTTCTACTTATGCTTGGTAGATTTAATCTTTTTGCTGTCGCAATATTTCGTAATAAACGAGTTTCCATTTCTGGTGTGAAATCTGTTCCACATTGCTCATTTGCGTCATTACTTTGTGCATTGATTAACATTGGTAAACAAAGCAATAAGAATACTAAAATTTTAAATGTCTGTTTCATATAAAAGTGTAATTTTTAAGTTTTTGCAAAATTAGCAAAAAAAAGTTTGGAAAACTATCCAAAATCACTCGTTAACTTATAGGTTCTCTGACAATTTCTGAAAAAGTGAGCAGGTGACTTCAAGTCATTTGCTCACTAACTCCCTATTTTCAATACTCCCAAAGTGCTACTTATACACGAATTTATAAGATTTGCAGAGATTGTCAAAGAGCCAATTTATATTGGATTTACTGATACACTATTTAATTATTTATTTGTTTAATTGTTCAATTGAAATACTCACCAAAACGATATAACAACGTATGAATGATAAGAATCACCTAAAAAAATAGGGATAAAACCCAATCATAGCGAATTTTCTCTTACATTTGTCCACGTTCTTGGATGGTAGTTTATTCAATTTTCATAAAAAAATAGTTATCATTCATAACGTTCGAAATTTCACTTTTAACATTTATAACTTAAAAAATATTAAAGAATGAGTAAAGTAACCGTAGTCGGTGCCGGTAATGTAGGGGCAACCGTTGCAAACGTTTTAGCACATAAAGATATCGTTAAGCAAGTCGTTTTATTAGACCTTAAAGGTGATTTTGCGAAAGGAAAAGCATTGGATTCTTGGCAACAAGCACCAATCGATTATTATAGTACCTCACTGGTAGGTACAGATGATTATGCTGATACAGCAGATTCTGATATTGTCGTTATCACAGCAGGTATTCCTCGGAAACCAGGTATGAGCCGTGATGATTTAATTTCAATCAATGCTGGAATTGTTACTTCTGTAACAAAGTCTATTATGGAATATTCTAAAAATCCAATTATCATTATCGTTTCAAATCCTTTGGACGTAATGACTTACGCTGCTTTCAAAGCTTCTGGTTTAGATAAATCAAGAGTTTTTGGAATGGCAGGTATTTTGGATACGGCTCGTTACCGTGCTTTCTTAGCTACAGCATTAGACGTTTCGCCTAAAGATATTCAAGCCGTATTAATGGGTGGACACGGTGATACGATGGTACCTTTACCTCGTTATACGACTGTTGCTGGGATTCCTGTAACGGAAATGATTGACACGGAAACGTTAGATGCAATCGTTGAACGCACGAAAAAAGGTGGTGGAGAATTAGTCAAATTAATGGGCACTTCTGCCTGGTATGCACCAGGTGCTGCGGCGGCTCAAATGGTAGAGTCTATCGTTAAAGATGACAAACGTATTTTCCCTTGTTGTGCTTTATTAGAAGGCGAATATGGTATCAATGATATGTTTTTGGGCGTTCCTGTCCAATTAGGTACGAATGGTATCGAAAAATTAATTGAATTACATTTGAACGAAGATGAAATGGCGTTATTGAATGATTCTGCAAAACACGTTACGGAAGTTATGGAAACTTTCAATGCAATGGGTTTGGGATAATTAGTTGATTAGTAATTGGTCATTTCGGAAGGCAGGTTTTGGGTTGGAATTTTGTGAAAGCTCATTTTGGGTTTTTATTAAAATTAAAAATTAAAAACTTAGCTTTTTATAATAATTAAAAAAGGCTTTCGCACGATTTTGTGTGAAAGCCTTTTTTTGATTGGTTATTTTATTTTCAAAATATAATAAGTCGCCTCATTTGCCTCTCTTGAAAAATCTGTTTCTTTATTTGAAATTTTGCTATCGCCCGTCACCCTATCATCGTCATTAATAACGAAAACCGTATTTTTATCAATAACCGTAACCGCTTCGCTTTTGTGAGCGAGGAGTAAAGGCAGTTTTTTAGTTTTCATCACCAATTGCGGGACTTTTTTCTCTTTAAAATCCTGCATGGGTAAAACCCATAAATATGCTCCAATTTTCTCAGGATTATTTTCTCCCTCTTCGTTATGTTCATAACTGGTCAAAATATACAAACGGTCATTGTATTTATCATATTCGATACTTGATAAACCAATAGGTTGATTAATTCCTATGATATTTGACGCATCAAAATCGTAAGCAATTCTAAAATTCGCCAGTTCTAATTCGGTTTTTGCATAAATATAATCGGCAGAAATAATCTTGATTTGATACGTATAATCTTCGTATGTTTTGCCCATTTCTCGAATGCCGAAAAGGATTTTATTACCCGGAATAATCGCCAAACCTTCTATTTTATAATATGCAGGAACTTCTAAATTATCCGCTTTGAAAGCCGCTTCAATCGAATTACGCAACGTGACGGAAGAAGGATAAACCTTCTTTTCATACTTTGCTTTTGTCTGGTGGGCTAATTTTACCTTCGTATCTTTTGAAGCATCCCAATACACGATAGAATTATAGGCATTCCATTCCGTTTTTTCAAGGTCGAATCTGTCAAAAGCAGTCGTACCAACGACTAAAATGCCGTCAGGCGAAATAGAAAAGTCCTCAATTTTGCGCGTGCTATTCAAAACACCATTTTCGATATACTTTACTTCCGTTGCATCAAAACCATCTTCTTTCACATAAGGTAATTCAAAAAAAGAAGATGGAGCGGTGACTTTATCGCTTGCCAAAACTATCTTATCCCCGTAATAAACGGCCGCCGAAGTTTCACAATTTAAGATTTCATCTTTTTTATTTAATGTGCCAATCGGGAAGCATTCAAACGAACCATCTTGCATGATTTTTCCTTGACGACCTTTTAAATCTGCATTTTGAAAAATCGCACAAGACGAGAATAAAACGGGAATTAATAAAGCGTATAAAATTAATTTTTTCATTTTTTTTTATTGTATTGATGTGTTGACGTTTCAAAGCTATGTGGTTTTATCCACGTAAAAAAAACTAATTACCCAAAGCTCGTGACCGCAATCGTTGTAAAAATGGCGAAGCAAAAATAAAATCTTGCAATAATTCATTATCACTTTCCAAAACTTCTCCTTTGTTACCTTGCCAAGACAAATTCCCCTCATATAACAAAGCGATATTTTCACCGATTTCCATCACCGAATTCATATCATGTGTATTAATGACCGTTGTAATATTATTTTCGTGCGTAATATCACGAATCAACTCATCAATCACGATAGAGGTTTTGGGATCTAAACCAGAGTTTGGTTCATCGCAAAAAAGGTATTTTGGACTTTGAACGATTGCTCTTGCAATACCGACCCGTTTCTGCATTCCACCCGAAACTTCCGATGGATATTTTGCATTCGTACCATCCAAATCGACCCTTTCCAAACAAAGGTTCACACGGTCTAATTTTTCTTTTTTGGTCATATTGGTAAACATATCCAAAGGAAAACGGATATTTTCCTCGACCGTCATTGAATCAAACAAAGCCGAACCTTGGAATAACATACCAATTTGCATCCGAATTTCCTTTTTTTGTTTGAGATTTAAGGCAGTAAAATTGATATCATCGTACCAAACACTTCCCGAAGTTGGCTCTAACAAACCGACTAAAAGTTTAAGGAAAACGGTTTTTCCTGCTCCACTTCGACCAATCAGCAAGTTGGTTTTTCCAGCTTCAAAAATCGTAGAAATACCTTTCAAAACTTCTTGCTCACCAAATGACTTTTTTATATTTTCAGCTCTTATCATTTTTGTATAATGTGTTGATGTGTCAACGTATTGAAGTACGTCAACACAATTTTAAGTTAATAAAATCGCAACGATATAATCGGCACAAAGAATGGCAATATCACTCAAAACAACGGCATTCGTACTCGCTTTTCCCAACTCAATACTTCCGCCCGTCACATAATAACCTTGGTAGCAAGAAATTGACGTTAAAATAAAAGAAAAAACGATGGATTTTACAATCATCATAAAGACGAAATAAGGTTGATAAAAAGATAATAAACCCGTTTCATACTGTCCGCCTGTGATTTGCCCGGTTGCCGTAGATGCGATATAACCGCCAATAATACCTAAGAAAGCGGAAATAATTACCAAGAGAGGAATTACCAATAAAGCAGCGATAATTTTTGGTGCAATTAGGTATGCAGCCGTATTTACACCCATGATTTCCAACGCATCAATCTGTTCTTTTTGACGCATTCCACCAATTTCAGCCGCCATATTTGACCCTACTTTTCCTGCCAAAACCAAACAGGTAATCGTTGGTGCTAACTCAATAATCATCGTATCTCGAACGATATAACCAACATAATACATTGGAATAAATCCACCTTGTAACTGATACGCAAACTGAATCGCCGTCACCGCGCCCATAAATGCCGAAATAATCGCCACAATGACCAAAGATCCAACTCCAATATCGTGCATTTGCCGCATTGTTTCTTTTCCATACATGGAAAATTTCTCTGGTCGGGCAATTGCACTCCATATTAAAAGCACGTATTTACCAAAATCTTCTATTACTCTCATTTTATTATTTTGTATGTTTTTCGATAGTTTATTAATCCAAAATCGAACAAACCCTTAAAAATTTCATTTCAAATCTTAGAAACGCAAATTTATGATAAAAAAAAACGCATTTTTGCCAATAAGGGATATTAATTTGAAATTTGGTGATTCGATATTGGTAATTCGGTATTCGGCAAACGTGTAAATACCGTGAAATATCGCAATAATTAGGCAAAGAAACTGTATAGCAATTTCTCCACTAATCATCAATAACTAATAATAAAAACCATGAATGTAATTATTACAGGCGCAACAAAGGGTATTGGAAAAGCAATCGCAGTTGCTTTTGCAAAGGAAGGTTATAATTTAGCTTTGTGTTCAAGAACGGCTACCGACCTTGACGCACTTCGAGCGGATTTATTGAAAATTGATCCAAAGATAGCTATTTTTACCATGCCGGTAGATGTTAGTAAAAAAACGGAAATCTTGGCATTCGGCGAATTTGTCAAATCAAAATGGAAAACGGTCGATATTTTAATCAATAATGCGGGGGTTTTCTTGCCAGGCGAAATGATGAAAGAAGCTGACGGCAATTTGGAAATGATGATAGAAACGAACTTATACAGCGCGTATTATCTCACCCGTTCTATCGTGCCGATGATGCAAACCGCAAAAGACGGACACGTATTTAATATATGTTCTATCGCCAGTTTTATGGCGTACACAAATGGCGGCTCTTACAGTATTTCAAAATTCGCCATGTTAGGTATGTCAAAGGTTTTGAGGGAAGAAATGAAGCCGCACGGTGTGCGAGTGACATCGGTTATGCCAGGGGCAACTTGGTCAAATTCATGGGCAGGTTTTGATGGGCCAGAAGATAGATTGATGAAACCTGAAGATATTGCTGAAACGATTTTAGCGGTATCTAAATTGAGTAAACAGTCCGTCGTGGAAGAAATTATCATTCGTCCGCAATTGGGAGATTTATAGTTTTTTGGGCACTTTGACAATTTCTGCAAAATTCGAATAAATTGAGATTTTCGTAACGGCTGTCTTTAGCTGCCGCAAGGATTTTGAGACTTTTCGGAAGCTAAAGTAGTCGCTACGTGCAGAAATTGTCAAAGAGCCGTTTTTTGTTTCTTGTTGCCTAATGATTAATAAAGTAATAAATATGGCAATCGCAAGGAAATAAAAATTCAATCAAAGGTTGTTTTTTGAACCACAAAAGGTATAAAAGACACAAAAGTATTTTTATAAAGCAGTACTGTAAAATTTATTTTGTGAATTTCTTTTGTGCCTTTTGTAACTTTTGTGGTTCAATTTTTTTCTCATCTAACCAATAATCAATAGCGATAAAATCCTTTAAAATCATATAATAATTTACTTTTTTTATAAATCGTTTTGTTTCGGTATCAATTTAAAAAATAATAAATACTTGACAGTAAGTGACTTGCGTCAATATTTATTGTTCCGTTGTTTATCGTCTTAAAACAAATCAACCGACCTAAAACGTCCTACATTTCTATTTTTTTATGAATAATCAAAATCAGCATTAAAATCGACTTATTTTAATTGGTAATCTTGTGTTTCGGTTTGATTTGTCCAAAAAATTATAATTTGAAATAATTAAACTCGTTCCTTATCCATTTACAAAACTGATTATTTCCCAAATTTCATGATTTAATTTCCCTTTATAAATTTCCTTATTTTTGCTTATCACTTTAAAGATTATTTTTTACGATTGTTACGGTCACTCGGGTCATCTGAAAATAGCCAAAATTGCGACTGCTAAAACCAACCGTTGTA
>Ga0306864_1000387_pt1 | contig 20858 bp, 18 predicted proteins | sample AntRauTorckE5430_FD_190448 | JGI IMG/M metagenome (GOLD analysis project Ga0306864, IMG submission 190448) | Saline lake microbial communities from Rauer Islands, Antarctica - Metagenome Torckler E5 #430 (v2) (version 2) | ecosystem: Environmental > Aquatic > Non-marine Saline and Alkaline >...
GATTGGCACGCTGCAGACGGCGAAAATAGCTACTGGCACTTCGGTCTCGGCGTCGCCTACCTCATCGTCGGGGCAGCACTGGCCTACATTGGTTACCGCCACAAGCACGCCAGTCGCGGCGCTACCGACCGTTATACCCGCGTCGACGAAACCCACCTACGCTGGAGCCTAACCCAAAAGGTCGACGAAGAAACCATCCTTCTTGCTGATATCACTAGTGTTGACCAGCCCAACGTGCGCGACCTCAAGGTTACGCTTAAGGATGGGAACACCGTTATCGTCCCAATTTACCTGATCGCAGGGGAGAAAAAGCAAGAAGAGTTGCTCGAAACTGTTCGAAATATCTTATGATCCACGACGACAAAATACCCCATTACGGAAAAGACTGGACAACGCTCGCCGAAGCACTGGGAGACCTGCGCTACGACGCCCTATCCGAATTCCTGTCGGCACTCAGCCAAAAAATAGCCAAAGACGCCGACGCCGATACTGGAAGTGGGCGCCACCAACTGGCCCAGGAACTCTATTCCTCGGCAGCAAAACTAGAAGCAGCAGCAGGGGCTACGGAAAGAGCATGGGAAATATGTGAGCCGTTTATGGATGAAAGTCTCATAGACTAAATCTACTCACTCCCCACTTCATCGGCAGTATCCGCGGCGGCCTCCAACAACTCAATAGGCTCAGCAAACAACTCCTCCAACTGCTTACGCACCCGCTCTTTCCGGTATTCACTCCGCGAAAAGTCGTTCTTAACGGCCCGTTTATCACTTTCTACTGCAAAGGTTTCCAGCGGCCCTTCCACCGTGTAGTAAAGGTTAAAGAACCCGTTGCGGCTTGCCGGAAGGATTTCCAGCCCATCGTTGTGCTTACTGATCTTGTTTTTGATCGCTTGGCCAGCGTTTACCTTGATGAAATAGTCGAGGTACTGATTGAAAGTATGACTGCCGCTGATTTCCAGATTGGCGGCGCTGGACTGGATGAACATCCGGGGGATGTAGATGGTCTCGTCCACGATCTCAAAGAAATTACGCAAACGGGTGAAACGGACGCGCTCCAGGTCTCCAGCTTTGAGGGCGAAGGCGAAGCTTTCGAGCATCGGGAAGTCGTGTAACTCTCCGTTAGAAATGTCTACGCCAGCGAGGACGTGCAGCTTCTCATAATCCATTTCGTTCTCTAGCGTGAAGTAAGCCTGGATCCACAAACTGGCGTCCATCTTGCCCTCAATGTTGTTATCGGTAAGCACCTCCTGTCCAAAATTTTCGCTTTGTCTAAAGAACTCCTCGGCGTCGATGCTAATGGCCTTCACCCGGCCTTCCACGCGGAGTAAGTCTTGAAAGTAAACTTCTCCGTCTATCTCCAGTCGGCCTTCCATCGCGTCGGTGATACCGGTCACGTCGAGCCGCCGGGGTTCGAAGATCAGTTGGCCCCGGAAGTTTTCGCCTTCTATATTTTCGTAGTTCCATTCCTGCACCACCGCATCGAAACGGCCGCGGAGGAGATCGGTGATCTGGGCGCGGCGGGCGACGGATTTGGCGAGAAGGCTGTCCGTTTTCCCTTCGACGGCGGCTTGTTCTTCTTCGGCCTCGGTCGGGCCTCCGAGTTTGATCAGCTCGTCGATATCGAACGATTCTCCGGTCACGCGAGCGTCGAAGATCAGTTCGGCATCGTTAGTGTTAAGGCTGTCAGCGAAGAGCACGGGGATGAGGTTGGTGGCCTTTCCGGTGAAACTGATTTCGGTACCCGGGCCTTCAAAAACAAAGTCGGTTAGTTCCATCTCATTGTTCCTAAGTTGAAGGGTACCGGAGGGGAAGCGAAGTTTGTTCTCGTTTAGAGTGAGTTCTCCGTTTTCAAAAGTGATACTACCGCCTGCTTCCACCCTGCCCATACGGCGGGGGCGAAGCATGTCTTCGTAGCGGCCGGCTACGCGAAGGTCTTTGATGCGCATAAAACCTTCGCCTTCCGTTAGAGGCCCTTCACCGATGATGGCGGGAAGGCTCCCCAACGGGAAAGAGCCGTTGGCAGAGAGTTCGATCTTCGGGTTATCCAAATCTTCCATGCTAAGACGCATGGAAAAAGGCTCGCCCCGAAACAAACCTGTGAGCTCCTCGATGGCGAAGGATTGCACACCGCCAGTTGGCCCATCGAGGTATACGAAGCGGGCGCGGAGATTAAGGTCTTTGGCTCCAACGTTCGTACGTGGGCTACCGACGCGGCCGTTGGTGAACAGCAGCTGGCCGTCCATCTTCGGGTATTTTCTTACCGTCCATTCTCCGTTCAGGCTGCCGGTTAATTCTAGTTCACCGCTGGCTTCCAGTTCGCCGAGGTTGCCGACGTGAGCGGGTGGTATCAAGTCGATTACGTCTTCAAGGCTACCAGATTGGCTTTCAACGCGAAGGTCCGTCATTAGCCCATCCTCGGTAGGCGTCAAATCGCCAACGATACTGAACTCAAGATCACCTGTTTCCACCTTCAGGGGCGCGAAAGTATAGCTCCCTTTTACGTTATCCACTCTGGTTTGAGCTTTTAGGCTCATCTGTGTTTCGTTGAGGTAGCGGGTACCTTCTTGTTCTAGGTGGTAAATATTGAGGAGGCCTTCGGTAGCCATTATGTATTCGTCGGCGCCGAAATATCCACTGAAACTCAGTTGGTCAATGTTACCGTTGAGGTATACCTGAAGCTGGGCGTCGCGGTAGCTGATCTCCATGCCTTTGAGGCGGGCGTCCACGATGGCGAATTCGGTGACCTTGGCGTCAGGGTCAACCGGAACTTCCTCACCGATTGGGGTATAGCCGGTGAGCTGGTAGTTGGTGTTGCCGTCCACGTCTACGATCAGGTTTAGGCTGCCCTCGGAGACGACGATCTCCTCCACACGGATTTTACCGAAGAGGCTACCGAGATCAAGCAGGCAACTCAGTTGTTCGGCCATCAGTAGGTCGCTACCATCGCTACCGGCTACGGTTACGTCGGTCAGGTCTACGGAGAGGCTGGGGAAGTTGGCCCAGAAAGAGACGTCGTAGCTAGCTACCTTGATTTCCGTCTGTAGCCGGTTGTTCAGGGAGTTTACCACTGCCTTGGCGATTGGCCCACCGAAGAAGGAAACGGCGATGACCGGAATCAAAACCAGAATGAGCAGGAGAATGCTAGTAATTTTCAGAGCGCGCATAGGTAATGTTGATTTATGGTGGCGAGAACGCAGGTGCAAAGTGGGGGTTCACGAAATTAGGGACGGACGTTATCCCTGTCGAGGCCTTCTAGGCCGTGATTATGCTCGTCCACAACCTATAAAACGTTCCTTGCATCCCGCGTCCGCGCCTAATGATCTACACCTTGACGTCAGGTACCCGGCTAAGCAACTTCCGCAACCGCTCCCGATGCGGCTCCGAAAGGGGAACGAGCGGAACCCGCAGGTAATTACGGCAAAGGCCAAGCATAGAAACGGCCGCTTTGATACCGACGGGATTGCCCTCCACGTAAAGTAGTGGATGCACTTCCAGCATATCAAAATTGAGCGCGCGCGCGCGCGGGAAATCGCTGGCCAGCGCGGCGTTGACCATACCGCTGAAGTGAGCCGGCAGCGCGTTAGCGATTACACTGATGCCCCCATGACCTCCCATAGCAATGATGGGCGCAGTAATCGGGTCGTCTCCGGAAAGAACTCCAAAGTCTTTATGGCAATGCTTCAGGATCTCCACCGATTGCCCAATCTTACCACTGGCTTCCTTCACCGCCGCGAAATTTTGATGGTTCTCAGCGAGTTTGAGTACGGTCTCCGGCAAAACATTACTGCTGGTCCGGCCGGGAACGTTGTAAATGATCACTGGTAGCGGACTCACGTCGGCCACCCGCATAAAGTGCTGGTAGATGCCAGATTGCGGCGGCTTACTGTAAGCCGGGCTGCTGGACATGATGCCAGCCACACCGTCAAAATTGTATTCTTTGATCCGCTCCTCCAGCTTTTCAGTATAGTTTCCACCGAAGAAGCCGGCCACGATTGGCACCCGCCCGTCGACGTGGCGAATCGTGAAGTCCAGAATATCACGGCATTCTTGCGAACTCAACGTAATCGCCTCTCCGGTGGTGCCCAAGCAGACGACGTAGTCCACACCACCCGCAATGACGTAGTCGATGATGCCGCCAAGAGCCGGGTAATCAATAGATAGATCAGCCGAAAATGGAGTGATAAGCGCAACGCCCGTACCGCTGAATTGGGGAAGATTAGTGAGCATTCGTAAAGCTAAAAATTTGCGTGATGGCCTCGAATTGGTCCTTTAATTTCAGGCTGTTTCGGGCATCATACTGCAATTGATATGGATGATGGGAATCTGGGGTAAAGGGTCCTACTTTAAGGCCAGCAGGTTGGGTGGCCGCCAGGAAGTCGAGAACCTTGTGCCCGGGAGGACCAAGGCGCAATAGTAATTCGGTAGATTCCTCCTGGAAACGAGTTACCTCTTTGCTGCGAGGCACACCGTACCAGTTGAGATCTGCTATGGAGACGATGGTAAAATCAAAACTAGTGGAACCTACCTCGTGCTCAAAGTAGCCGACAACCTTGATCTTACGGTCAGTTTTCGCATTCGCATCACGCCATTTGTCCACTATCTTCCGGTCTTCGGCCGAATCGGCGAGAAAAAGAACCGTGATCTCTTTAGCCGTAGACGGATGAATGGCCTTCTCCGGATTTCCACCGCCGATTTTTTTTGCCTCCGCGAAGAGACGACGGTCAAAAAATCGGTCTTTTATGTAGGAAGTAAAAATCATTACTTGACTCTTTCTACCCGGCCGATCTCTGAATATTTTTTGATTCGCTCTTCAATGACCGTGTCTATGTCTTTAGCCTGGAGAGCGGAAATGGCTTTTTTCAGCTGCTTTTTCAGGCTTTTAGCCATTTCTTTAGGAGCCGAGTGTGCGCCGCCCTGTGGCTCCTTAACGATCTCTTCAATGATGCCGAAACCAAGCATGTCTTCCGCGGTCAGTTTAAGCGCGTCGGCGGCTTGCTCTTTGTAGTCCCAACTTCGCCAAAGGATAGAGCTACAGCTTTCGGGGCTGATGACGGAGTACCAGGTATTCTCCAGCATCATCACGTGGTCGCCCAAACCGATGCCAATGGCACCGCCGGAAGCGCCTTCACCAATAACAGCACAGACGATCGGTACGCGCAGCTGAGCCATTTCGAACAGATTCCGAGCAATGGCTTCTGCCTGGCCGCGCTCTTCGGCCTCAATGCCTGGATAGGCACCGGGGGTGTCGATAAGGCAAACGACGGGAAAGTTGAAACGCTCGGCCATCTTCATTAGGCGCAGCGCCTTTCGGTAACCTTCGGGGTTAGCCATCCCAAAGTTACGGTACTGCCGCATCTTGGTGTTGACACCCTTTTGGTGGCCGATAATAACGACAGTCTGCCCGTCCATATTACCAACACCTCCAACGATGGCTTTATCATCACCATAGTAGCGGTCTCCGTGTAGTTCGACGAACTTGCGGCACATCTGTTCGACGTAAAACAAGGTGTAAGGCCGTTCCGGATGCCGGCTGAGTTGTACCCGCTGCCAACCGGTAAGGTTGGCGTAAATGTCTTTGCGGGTCTGCTTAATGCGGGCCTCCAAGTCCTGGATGGTTTCCGTCATGTCCACCACTCCGTCTTCCGCTACTTCGCGAACTTTCTCCAGCTTGTCGTAGAGCTCCTCAAGGGCACGCTCAAATTCTAGAAATACCATGTTATCCGTGGTTTTTTATCGGCGGGGGGCAAAGATAGAAACTAGAAACTAGAGCGCTAGAAACTAGGGAGCTGGAAGCTAGAGAATTAGGAACTAAGGGCCAGAAGATTGACAGACCACTAGTTTCTAGTTCTCTAGTTTCTAACTACTAGCGAAGGTTAACGCTGGCAGCACCCAACAGCCCAACATCAGTAAACAATTGCGCGCGGTAGGCCCCAGCGGCAAGTTTAACGTCCAGATCGTGAGTGAAACTGATGCGCTGGTTCTTTTCGACGTTCACATCGCGGCCCTCAAGGGCGATAATATCCATGCCTACTCCGTTGACGATTGCCTTGGCTCGAACGGGGTTTTCGGATATGACCGGTGTGCCGGACTGGTCAGACAGCACCAGGTAAAGAGGGCGAACGCCGAGGTACTTGTCGGGTACATTGGTCAGGTCAAAACTTACAGCCATGCGCTTCACGCGGCTGGCGTCAGCGGTTACTTTGGTTCCTTTATTGCCTCGGTACATATCTACCTGAATGGCCGTTGCCTTAAAGGACCCGAGAGTCATTGCGGTAATCTGCTTTTCCATACTCTTGGTCATGGTTTCCAAGTTCTCGCTTTTCTTGGCGTAGTTGTAAGCTTCGGTTTTGGTGGAGGATAAGTCCTCACGTAGAGTTACATTCTCTTTGCGAAGAGTAGTGAGTTCCTGCTCTACCTCGGCCAGGCGGGTTTCCAGGTTGGCGCGGGCGTTGATGAGGTCCTCGATCTCAAGGCGCATTTTATAGGCCACGTCGTTGTCGTTCTTGCGCGATTTTTGAGCCTTACGCATATCGTAGAGCGCGGCTTTGGCTGTTACCTGGGCTTCGGTCAGTTGGCCCTGCAGGCTTTCCTTGTCTGCCACGGCCGATTCGTAAGCCGTGCCGAGGCTATCCACTTCCGCTTCGAGCTTGGCTCGTAAGATGGTAAGTTGCTCGGCTTCCGCGGTGATCTCTTCGTTCTGCACCGTCAGGTCTCCGGCGGCGCTGTTGCGACTGATGCCCCAGGCCAGAGAGCCGAGAAAAAGGATGGCCAAAAGGATGGCGACTATCGTTAATGACTTGTTATTCATTTTTGCTTGGTATTGGTTTGCAAGGTAAAGAACGCGTTTATGAACGAAATAATCGCTTTGAGGTGGATGTAATACTTCGCGTTCCGGCATAAAATCGCTTATTAAAAATTTGTAGCTCCGAACTCGGCTTGAAGCCATCGCCTCTTACTACGTCCCAGGCGACTATGGTTGCATCCCTACAGGGTCAAGCAGAGCCTCCGCCTTGATCGTATGGTAGCTATCTTTGCTCCATAAACTACCCCGAAACCAAATGGCCACAAAAAAGACGAACAACGCCCGCCTCGTCCCCTTCATCATCATGTCACTGCTTACCTTGATCTTCCTGATTTGGGCGATGCAGCAGTGTAGCCGGGACGACGGAGACTACGCCATGATCGCCGAGCGTGAAGCGCGCGAAACCTACATCGATACGATGCGCCGTGCCGAGCAAGAACGCCAGATTCAAACCCAGATCAACGTTGAGGCCGAAGCCCGTGCCGAAGCTCTGCTGCGTGCCCGCACTCAACCGTTACCAGGAGACAGCATTGTCCGCTTTCCTACTGCAGACGTAGTAATCCAGCAGGTTACGCTGCTGTACTCCACCATAAACGGGCTCAACGTCCGTACCGGTCCCAGCATTAAGAATAATAAAATCGCGCGCCTCGGCCTGTACGAGGAAGTGATTTTTACTGGCGAAATAACGGACTCACTTTACACCATCGATCTCGGAGAGATCTCCCCCACCGCCCCATGGGTTAAGGTGAAACTTAAGGACGATAAAGAAGGCTGGGTTTTCGGCGCCGGCGTTTCTTATTATAAATTTCAGTTAAAGGGAGTTATTACTGATTGAATTTTAGGCAGCAGCTAAAGCTATGCCTAATTGAAAATGACACATCCTATGCGCCTAAACCAAGCAACCACCGCAGCCCAATTAGCCACCCAGCTAAACGCCACCCTAATTGGAGATGGTGAACTGGACATAACCGGCCTCAACGAAATCCACCATGTGGAACAGGGCGACCTGACTTTCGTAGACTTTCACAAATATTACGACGTAGCCCTCAAATCCGCCGCCACGGTGATTCTGATTGATCAGGTACGGCCGTGCCCATCGGGGAAAGCGCTTATTGTGGTGAAAGAGCCGTTCAAAGCATACAACGGACTAGTACTGGCAGAGCGGCCCGAGCGGCGGTGGTCAGACAAGGTAGACCCATCAGCTACGATCGGGGCAGGTACATGGGTTGCCACCGGAGCGATCGTTGGCCCGGGCGCGGTAATCGGAACGAACTGTCGGATCAACCCTAATGCCGTGATCGGTGAGGGCGTGGTACTTGAAGACAATGTGATCGTCGGGGCTGGCGCAATAATCGGTGAAGAAGCCTTTTACTTCAAAAAAACAGCAGAAGGCTACACCCCTTTGCGAAGTGGCGGCAGTGTTTTACTATGCAGCAATGCTGAGGTGGGGGCCAATTGTATAATTGCCCGTGGCGTTTCTTCGGTGACAACCATCGGACGCGGGACGAAGCTAGACGCGCAGGTACAGATTGGCCACGATTGTCGCATCGGCGAGCACTGCATCATTGCCGCTCAGGTTGGCATTGCTGGCAATACGACGGTGGGAGACTGGTGCGTATTTCAAGGGCAGGTTGGTATTGCGCAAAACCTTACCATTGGTGACCGTACGATTATCTTGGCGAAGAGCGGCGTTTCGAAGAGCCTCGAGGGCGGGAAGGAGTACTTTGGTTATCCCGCCCAGGAGGCGCGGACGGCATTTAAGGATATAGCGGTATTGCGGCGGTTGCGAAAGAAGTGAGTCCTACTTTTTCGGCCCATATTTTGCCCATTAAACTTCCCTTATACCTGCGGCCGCGCACATAAAAATATACAACTTGCAAATTTCCTTCCTACGCAACGCAACTATTCTTGCGCAAAATCTTTTGTAATAGCGCAACCGCTAGATTAATGCTACAATCAATTTGGGACGACGTCCGCCGCGAATTCAGCTTTGGCAATATGATCAACAAGATCATTATTGTTAACGTAGCCGTGTTCCTGGTGGTGAACATACTTTGGATGGTTTTTTCCGTCGCAGCCGGTCATACAGAAAGCTCTGCCTTCCGTACGCTGGTGCAATGGTTTTCTGGCTCCAGTGATTGGTGGCATATGCTCACGCGGCCCTGGACGTTGGTCACCTACATGTTCCTTCATGAAGGCTTTTTCCACCTGCTGTGGAATATGTTGTATCTCTTTTGGTTCGGTCGCATTTTCGGTGATCTGCTGGGAGACCGCAGGGTACTGCCACTCTACCTAATGGGAGGAGCCGCCGGTTTCCTCGCTTATTTTATTGCTTTCAACGTTGGAAATTTCGGGGCAGGAGGAAGTTTCATTATCGGCGCCAGTGGTGCAGTCTTTTGCATCCTTACCGCTACTGGTATTTTTGCCCCCGATTATGCAATCCGGTTGTTCTTTCTCGGCAATATCCGACTGAAATACATCGTATTTTTCGCAGTAATGGTACAAATTATCGGACTCGGAAATCTGAACAATATCGGCGGAACTTTTGCGCACATCGGCGGCATTATTATGGGCGTCCTTTTCTCCTTTTACCTGCGCCAGGGAACGGACCTCACGCAGTCTGTGCAGAACTTTCTGGCTTGGTTACAAAACAAGTGGAACAATCTCTTGGCCCCAAGTCAGGAGCATAAACAGCAACGCGGTCCGCATGCTGCTTACCGCGGTGGCCGCTCAGTGAAAGAAACAGCTGGTCCGAAAAAGCGGCCGTCGTTTATGACCAAAGTCGGCGGTAGTGCACCTAAAGGGAAACCGACATCGGACAGTGGGAACCAGCCCGAAATGACGCACCAAGAAGAACTTGACGCAATATTGGATAAAATCAAAGAGCGTGGCTACAACAGCCTGACAAAAAAAGAGAGGGACTTCCTTTTCCGTGCATCTAACCAGAAGTAAGGCGCTTTGGTCCGTAAGCTACTATCCCTGTTAGGCAACCTTTTGGCCGCCGTTGCTGGAGCCGGGTTGCTGGCCCGCTTCCTCCCCCCTGACGTCTGGTGGCCACCATCTATTATCGCATTGCTGCTGCCAGGCCTGCTTGTGCTCACCCTTGCTTTCGTCCTGTGGTGCTTTTATAGCAAGTGGCACAAAGCCTTAATTTTTCCCTGCCTAGCTCTAGCTGCTGCCTTACCAATATCCACTCGGATTTTTTCCTTTGGCTTAGGTACGTCGAGCGCTCATAGTGAAGCAACCATTACTGTCATTACGGCGAACGTGCGTGGGTTTAGAGACGATACACGAAAGTCAATTACCAAGGAATTTTCCTTCAGATTTCTACAAAATCGCACCCCTGACGCGCTACTACTGCAGGAGACCCTACAAAACCGAGACAAAGTTCAGTACTTCGACGAAATCGAAGCAGCCTCCGGGCTCGAAAAAAGGCACCAGCCCAAGCGAAAAGCGATAGCAACCTACGCTAACAGTCCGACCTTTATTGCCGATGAATTCTCTAGCCGACACAGTTTCAATGGCTTTCTAGTAACCGATGTGGAAACCAAGCTTGGTACGATCCGTATCATTAATGCCCACCTCCAATCCAATCGTATCAGTAAAATGGCCGGAGAATTAGGCACGGACAGCGACGTGAAGGGAGAAATAGATCGAGCGGAGTCAATGCTACGCAGTTACGGTGCTTCTGCGGCTATCCGGGCCAGCCAGGCGGAGAAAATCCGGCGTTACGTGCGTGAAAGTCCGTACCCAGTTATCGTTGGTGGAGACTTTAACGACGTCCCTTCCTCCTACACCTACCAGCGCATTCTGACACCCCGCTTACGGGACGCGTGGGTAGAAAAAGGCTTCGGTATGGGCACTACCTTCACCGGCCCGTTGCCCGGGCTACGGATTGATTTTCTTCTGGTGGACACGAGTTTGACTATTCGAAAAGTAGAACGTTTTGACACCGGATATTCTGATCACAGGCCCCTTTGGGTAGAGCTTGGTCAGTAGTAGTGTAGTTCGTTCGTATGTAATCGCTACCGCCTACCATCATGAGGATGCTCATTTCGCTCGTGCGACTTCGCCTTTATGAACCCCATTTTTACTTTATAAAAGAGAGCCCGTGCAAGCGGTACGCTTGTGAGTTTACGACAGTAACTACACTACTACCAAACTACGTTACTATATTGCGCTCAGCCTATGAATGCATCCCTCTCACCAATCGCCATCGTTGGTATCATTGCCGTATATTTCACGGTGCTGATCGTGATTTCCTTTCTCACCAGCCGCGGCAGCGGAAATGAGAACGAGTCTTTCTTTCTGGCAGGCCGGAAATCTCCGTGGCCACTAGTGGCTTTAGGTATGGTTGGAGCCAGTCTTTCGGGCGTAACGTTCATTAGCGTGCCGGGTGCCGTTGGTGCTGGCGGGACGAACCAAGCCTTTAGCTATATGCAGGTGGTACTCGGTTATCTGCTAGGGTATGTCTTTATCGCTGTCGTGTTGTTGCCGCTTTACTATAAACTCGGGCTTACCAGCATTTACGAGTACCTAAAACAACGGATTGGTCCACATGCCTATAAGGTCGGAGCTTTTTACTTCCTCCTCTCGCGGGTCATTGGTGCCTCCTTCCGGCTCTTTCTGGTGGCGATTGTTCTACAGGAGTTCGTTACCGGGCCACTGAACGTGCCCTTTGCGGCAACTGTGGCCATCACCATCCTATTGATTTGGCTCTACACCTTCCGCGGCGGCATCAAAACCATCGTTTATACCGATACGCTACAGACGGTCTGCATGCTACTGGCTGCTGGCCTCACGGTGTATTACATTGGCCAGGCGCTTGAAACCGACCTATCAGGAATGGTAGGATTGATCAGCAACAGCGACTACAGCCAGATGTTCTACTTCGAGGGAGGCTGGACGGACCCGAACAATTTCTTCAAGCAGTTCCTTAGCGGAGCGTTGATCACCATCGTGATGACCGGCCTGGATCAGGACATGATGCAGAAGAACCTGAGCATGCCCAATTTTCGGGATGCCCAGAAAAACATGGCGGCTTTCAGCATCGTCCTCATTTTTGCCAACTTACTATTCCTTTCCCTCGGTGCGCTACTTTACATCTACGCTACCAGCGTGGGGCTGGAAATTCCTGAAGCGTCGGACCAGCTGTATCCGAGTATTGCTTTGCGGCACCTACCTGCGGGTGCTGGCGTCGTCTTCATCCTTGGCCTCGTCGCTGCGGCTTACTCAAGCGCTGATAGTGCGCTGACGGCCCTGACAACCTCCTTCTGCGTAGACTTTCTTGGCATGAACGAGCCAACCGTTGAGGCAAAAGGTGTCACAGCATTGGCTGAAGACCGGAAGCGCCGGCTCTACGTTCATATCGGTTTCTCAGTACTCCTTTTCGTGGTCATCATCGCCTTCAAGAGCATCGGAGACCGAGCGGTCATCAATAGTCTTTTCAAAGCTGCTGGCTACACTTACGGCCCGCTCCTAGGACTGTTTGCCTTCGGGCTGTTTACGCGTCTGCGGGTTCGGGAAGTTACGTTTTTGGGTAATGCCCGGGTTCCAACCTTGCTGTTGGTTTGCCTTACCTCGCCCATCATTTCGATGATCGTAGATGCCTATTCAGCAGAGTGGTTATTGGGCTTTGAGTTCGGCTTCCTGATCCTTGCCTTCAACGGGTTACTTACCTTTTTAGGGCTGGTGGCGCTTAGTGACTTTGGAGACTTTGAAGTGGAGGAAGGTTAAAAGTTAAGTAGTAGTCTAAAAATAACCAGCGCAAAACAAGAGCGCCTCAGCTTCGCTCGAAAACCAACCGCCGGATACCATCCTGCCTGAGGCAGAGTGGTAAGATGGCATGATTAGTAGCTAGGCGGAGTCGAGGTGCACCGGTTTAGCAGGGGCTTCTTTTGTTCGCGTGCTTAAATACTACGCTTACTGGCGCTTAGACGCATAAACAGCCGCGCCAACCGTACCAGCAGCGTTCGCCAACGTAGCCGCTCTAACCTCTGCATTGGTCTTAAGGAATTTCTTGTAATCGGCGAAGTTTTTACTGGCTCCACCGCCCAAAATGATTAGATCGGGGTTCAGCACCGCATCCACATGAGAGAGAAACTTATTGAGTTTCTTGCCAAATTCAGGCCAACTCATATCGGTGTCCTTACGGACCTTGTTGGAGATAAATTTTTCCGCTACGACCTTCTGGTTTTTAAGAAAAATCTGTCCGATCTCCAGGTTCGGCATCAGCTCACCATCTACGAAGAGGGCGCCTCCGAGGCCTGTCCCGATGGTGATCATCACTACCACACCGTCTTTCGCAAATTCCCGGCCTGCACCAAAGCTCATGGTGGCGATACCGGCAGCATCGGCGTCGTTGAGGGCGAAGAAGGGCAGTCCCGTCTTTTTTCCCAGCGTTTTCTCGATGTTCGTCCCGATCCAACTCTCGTCAATGTTAGCAGCGCTAACGGCTACACCACGGCGCACTGTGGCGGGAAAGCCGACGCCTACCGGACCTTTATACTTTAGCTCATCGATCAGCTCCTCCACGGTTGCCGCTACGGACTTCGGGGTAGCGGGCTGGGGCGTCTGCAGTCGAATACGTTCCGTAAGAAGAACGCCTTTTTTCACGTCCACAATAGCTCCTTTAATGCCCGTTCCACCAATATCGATTCCGAGTATTCCCTTTTGATTCATAATCTCTAAGTGTGAAAGTAAAAGTCTGTAACCCTAGATAGCGGTTAAAAGGCATAGTTGTCCAAGCTCTACCTAACGAGAGTAATCTTCATCCAAATATCCTCCACCGGTCGGTCACCGGGGCGAGTCTTGGTAGCTGCGATCTTATCGATCACGTCGAGCCCTTCGATCACCTGACCGAAGACGGTGTAGCCCTGGTCAAGGAACGGTGCACCGCCCGTTTCCAAGTACTTCTCGCGAACCTCACTAGGGTAGCGAACGCCCGTATCAGATTCCTGCTTGTTCAGCTCTGCGTCGGTAACGCTACGCCCGTGGACGATGTAGAACTGAGAGCCGCTACTTGCTTTTTGCGAGTTGTTTGTCCGAGCAGCAGCTAAGGCGCCTTTCACATGCGCCAGACTGTCCACAAATTCAGCAGGAACCTGATAGCCGGGACCACCGGATCCGAGGCGCGCGTTAGCATCCGCTCCACGGCTATTAGGGTCACCGCCCTGAACCATAAAACCGTTCATTACGCGGTGGAAAAGCAGGTCGTTGTAGTAGTCCTGTTCTACCAGCTTGATGAAGTTATCTTGATGCTGAGGGGTAGCGTCAGAGAGGCGTGCGAGCATATTACCCATGGGGGTCTCGATGCGAACGAGACATTCTTTCGGAGGAGTCACAGTAATAATTTGAGTGGTGGATTTTGACTTACCCTTTTCGTCGGTAGCCGTCAGTGTTACCGTATAGTCGCCTGAGCGAAAATACCGGTGTACAGGGCGGGCCTCGGTACTACTTTCTCCATTACCGAAGTCCCAGGAGTAAGAAACGGCCTTTTCAGACATATTCTTGAAGGACACCGTATCAGCAGCAACGACCATCTGCCGGTTGGCCATAAAGGCAGGCTTGGGTACAGAACACTGACTGAACAGTACGGCCAGAAAGAGAAGAGCGAGTAATTGACGCAAGGGAATATTTTTTATGTTGGGAATGACTTAACTATCAAGAGAAAGTTTATTGTACGGTAACGCTTTCAATCACGATATCTTCCGTAGGCCGGTCACCCCGGCCTTTAGGTACGTTGGCGATGATGTCTACAACGTCCATACCTGTGAGTACCTGACCGAAAACGGTGTACTCCATATCGAGATCAGGACGGCCGCCATTTTCTATGTAGGCTTTACGCTGGGCTTCACTGTACTTGACGCCCTTCATTGTTTCGAACTGGGTCATGGTCGCTTCACTCTGCTTCACACCGGTGACAATGTAGAACTGAGAACCGCTACTTGCCTTCTGTGGGTTGTTCGTTCGGGCAGCAGAAAGGGCACCTCGCAGGTGAGGCTGGCCAATCTCAGCATCGATAAGGTAACCTGGGCCGCCACTGCCGAGAGATGCATTTGGAGCTGAGCCTTTACTGTTTGGATCTCCGCCCTGAATCATGAAGTCGCTGATGACACGGTGGAAAAGCGTTCCCTCGTAGTAATTTTCGTTGGCCAGCTTGATGAAGTTTTCTTTATGCTTCGGTGTCTCATCAAAAAGTAAGACGGTAATATCCCCCTTATTCGTTTTGATTTCCAGGGTGACGCCCATTCCGTTGTTCCCGCAGGCGGCAAAGACGGTCAGTACTAGAGCGAAAAGAGCAAAGTTGATAAGCTGGCGCATGGTGGTATGATTTTTTATTTAGGGCTTAGTGGCCAAAGGTAATGAAAGAGTTGGAGGTTGCCGAGTTAGGAATCCAGCAGACCTTCTTCGGCTTCGAGTTCTTTGAAGTAAGTTACGATCCGAGCTTTCAGTAATTGCTCTTGTCCGGTCAGGTCCTGAGGAGCGATTTTACTAGTCAACTCGTAATGCGGCCAGCCTTCATCGTCGCGGCCGACAAACTCATAGTGACCGTCGTTAACGAACAAGCGGCAGACCGCGATGTGCATCAGGTCCTGCTTTTCCTCTTTGGTGAAGCCTTCCTTCCAGCGGCCAAGTTCTTGCACGCCGATAAGGAACAGCATCGCGTCCATATTCGGCAATACCGGCCGAGCAAAACGCTTTTGGATGTAGTGGCGTACGCGTTGGTATTCGAAGTCTTCTTCCCAGTTTTTCAATTTGGTTGTTTTTTTAGAAGGGTAAAGATAATCAGGGTCCTGAAAGCTTTCGGAACAGGATGCAAGAGTAGAGAAGCGTTCAGCGTAAAGAGTTTAGGCTGAATGCTACTAAAAAGGCGACGGCCCGGGTCCAACGCCTGAGCGCCGGCCGGGCCGTCATTAATGCAGTTCAAGGCTCCGATAAGCCGGGTTTTGTCATCTCCGTCGAAACGGAAAGCTTCACCATTTATCGAGGCCCGTCGTTACCAACGGGCTCAATCTACCTACCCGCATTGCCCGTAAAGATCGCCGGAGCCGACGACTGCCCGAAGGCAACAATACTGCGTGGTATTTCAACCCACGGGGTTTACCCACTCTCCGCATTACTACGGAGCGTCGTGCGCTCTTACCGCACGTTTTCACCCTTACCTCCCTCCCGAAAGAGGAAGGCGGTATAGCTTTCTGTGGCACTTTCCGTACTTAGCCTCCCGAAGGAGACAAAGCCCCGGCCGTTAGCCGGCGTGGTGCCCTGCGTTGCCCGGACTTTCCTCTTGCGGTCACCCGAAGATGCTGCAAGCGGTGAAGTGGGCCTTAACTGCTAAGAGGGAACACATTTTATTTTCGAATAGTTGCTTTTTCTGTAGTGAGTAAAAAGTAAGTACCCACGCACAAATAACTACTGCTTAATCAAAACGTCTCGGCTACGCTCAGCGACCTTAGTTCGTAAAATATTTTCGTTCCGCCTGAGGCAGAACGGAAAGGCAGCACTAGGCTTCCCGCCGCCAAGTATAGCCGAGACGCTCTTTTTCAAGCTAATTATTTATGGTCTACTATTTACCTTCTACCAAGTACTCACTACCAACCTCGTACAGCGGAAAGTCCTGCATAAAAGCATGCACCTCACCCCGCACAGCAGCAACCACCTCCTCGTTCTCCACCTCGCGAATGATGCGGTCAATCCACTCCACCGTCTTAACGCAATCGGCTTCCGTGAACCCCCGTGTGGTAATGGCGGCGGTACCAATCCGGATACCGGAAGGGTTCATGGCCGTCTTCTTATCAAAAGGAACCATGTTTTTATTGAGCGTAATGTGAGCAGCGTTCAGCGCGTCTTCTGCCTGCGTGCCGTTCACGTCCTTATTACTCAAATCGATGAGCATGGAATGGTTCTCCGTTCCACCGCTGATGATGTGGTAGCCTCTATCAACGAGGGCCTGAGCCATCGCCTGGGCATTTTTGATGACCTGTTTACCGTATGCTTTCCATTCCGGCTGGAGGGACTCACCAAAGGCGACAGCCTTGGCGGCGATCACGTGCTCCAGCGGGCCACCCTGCATACCAGGAAATACGGCGCCGTTAAGAATACGGCTCATAGAGTAGAGTTTGCCACTTTTGAATGCCTTACCCCAGGGGTTCTCAAAATCCTTACCCATCATGATGAGGCCGCCACGGGGACCGCGAAGAGTCTTGTGGGTAGTGGAAGTCACGATATGGCAATGGGGAATAGGATCGTTCAGCAGGCCAGCGGCGATGAGGCCAGCGGGATGGGCGATATCAGCCAGTAGAAGCGCTCCTACTTCGTCTGCGATCTCGCGAAAGCGCTTGTAGTCCCAGTCGCGGCTGTAAGCGGAGGCACCACAAATGATCATTTTGGGCTGTACTTCGCGGGCTTTGTCGGCGACCTTATCCATGTCAACACGACCAGTTTCCTCCTCTACGCCGTAGAAGTGGGCGTCGAAGTGCTTACCGCTAAAATTGGCCGGATGGCCGTGGCTCAGGTGACCGCCGTGAGCGAGGCTAAAGCCGAGGGTCGTATCACCGGGATTAAGACAGCCGAGAAAGACGGCGGCGTTGGCTTGGGCACCCGAATGAGGCTGCACGTTGGCGTACTCGGCACCGAAGAGTTTACAGAGCCGGTCGATGGCGAGCTGCTCGACTTCATCCACCACTTCGCAACCGCCATAGTAGCGTTTTCCGGGGTAGCCTTCGGCGTATTTATTGGTCAGGCAGCTGCCCGTGGCATCAATCACGGCTTGGGAAGTGAAGTTTTCCGATGCAATCAGTTCAATGCCGTTGCGCTGGCGGTCAAGTTCACGTTCGATGAGGGAGAAAACGGCGGTGTCGCGGCTCATATAAAAATAATTTGATAACCTGGGGAGAAGACCTTCGTTATTAAAATGCGAAATTACGCCTTATAATGACGGTCGTGGTAATCCTCCGTTCAATAAAATTGTTAGTCAATTACAATTTCTAATTTACGTAGTGTTTATCCCTTATGCTCCAGCTATTTTTTTCCTTCACCCAGTATTTTTTTTCGTCCAGTTATTTCTGGGCGCTGACGCAGGTGCAGAAAAAGGGTTTTTCAGCATTGGGCTCAGAGCGCAGAACATCGGACATGGCCGCCGTACCAACGAATACATGGAAACCGAAGGCCACGCTAAATAAGGGAGTCCTCCGGGCCTTCGGCAGCATAACTTTCCAGCAATCAAGCGTTTGCCCTCGACCCTGTTTACAACTTCGGCCCCGCCTGATTGTCCTGCTCCTACTCCCCTTATTCCTTTTCTCCCTTACCCTCGAAGCCGGCACTCGCCGCTACCGCCTAACCTGGCGCGACAACCCAGCCACCAACATGACCATCGGTTTCGAACTATACGAAGCCACCAGCGCCCGCGTCGTTTACGATACCCAGGACCACGGCCGCAATGTCAAGGCATATCGCCTAACGGCCAACCCAGCCCGCAGCGTAAACCATGCCGGAATGCAAAACGTTTTCGTGCGGCTTGGAGGTCTGCAACCGGGAACAACCTACTACTTTCTAGTAGTGGACGAAAGAGGCCTCAGCCAGCGAATGAGCTTCGAAACGCCGCCCGACAACCCCAGTCAGCCACTAAGCATCATCGCCGGAGGAGATAGCCGCAACAACCGCCAGGCAGCCCTGAATGGTAACCGGCTGGTTAGTAAACTCCTCCCCCATTTCGTACTCTTCGGCGGAGATATGACCAATACCGACACCCCCGCCGAGTGGCAAGCCTGGTTCAACGACTGGCAACTCACCATCAGCCAGGACGGCCGCATGACGCCCATCGTCCCCGCCCGCGGCAACCACGAGCGCGCCAACGCTTCGATCTACAACCTCTTCGACGTTCCGCACCCGGACGTCTACTACGCTTTCAGTTTCGGCGGCGGCCTGCTGCGCACCTATACCCTTAACAGCAGTTTCCCGCCCGGCGGAAACCAACTCGACTGGCTAACGAACGACCTCTTCCGCGCCAAAGCCACCTGGAAAATCGCCCAGTACCACCACGCCATGCGACCGCACACCGCTTCTAAACCGGAGCGCGACGAACTAATTACCCTATGGGCCACCCAGTTTACCCGTTACGGCGTAGACCTCGTAGTGGAATCCGACGCACATACGGTGAAGCAGACCTGGCCCATTCGCCCCAGCCGAGCGCCGGGGTCGAGCGAAGGCTTCATCCGCGATGATAAGCGCGGAACGGTTTACGTCGGCGAGGGCTGCTGGGGTGCCCCCCTCCGCGCAAACAACGACAACAAACCCTGGACCCGCGCCAGCGGCCGCTTCAACCAGTTCAAATGGATTTGGCTCGACGCCACGCAGATGCAGGTCCGAACGGTAGACATCGACCGCTCCTCCGGTACCGTAGCCGAGGTCAATCCGCTGGCCCGCTTCCAAACGCCGCCCGGTATTGTCTACTGGAACCCACAGAGTACGGGAGAAGTGCTGCGTATTGACCGCCGGGAGCAATCTCCGGCCTCCAACACCAGGTCCGGTAGCCTGCTTACTAACCCTTCTCCAACAATGCAGAGTATTGAACCACCCACTCCGACCGTTCTTCAGCGCGATGCCCAGGGCGTCGTTCGAGTAGGCTTCAAAATGCCGGTCAACGGTCAGCCCCAGATCATCGTCGTTGATGCAGGCAAGAACCTCCTCTGGCAGAAGAAGCTTGCCGTGCGGGGACCGGGGCCCTACGTCGAGGAAATTCAGCTGCCCGCGCTGCCGCCGGCTAACGGGATGGAACTCGTCGTCAGGGCAGGAGGAAAGGTAGTGGCTAAGTATATTTTACGGTAGTGCTGACGGCATTCAAGAGACTCCCGAGTCAGGTTAATATTTGTGGAGAGTAGAAGCGAAAGCAGGCCTCGCACTTACACGCTACAATCACAATAATCCCACAAAATCCCCCAAGGCCGGGTTATCGTTGTCCTTGCGCCAAACGGCCGAAATCGTAGTCCGTTGCGGAATACCGGTAAGCTCGATAAACTTCACGTTCATCAAGTAGCCCAGCGTGAGGGAGGTCGGTACGATGGAGAGGCCGAAATTATTCTCTACAAGCCGGTAAATCGTGGTGGCGTGAACCGTCCGGTGCGTGACGTTTGGTATTACGTTGCCGTCAATAAATATCTCCATCACCTTGTCGTAATAAGGCCGGCTGTAGCTGCGATCAAAGAGCAGAAAGCGCTCGTTTTCCAATTGATGGATCCCCTCATAATTCTCCTCAGAAATAGGATGGTCTGCGGGCAAAACCAAAGAAAAGGTATCCACAGAAAGCTGTTTACTCTCCAGTTCCCGGGGTACTCCGTCGAGGCGAACGAAGCCTATGTCGAGGTCGCGGGTAAGCAACCGGTCAATCTGGGCCTGGTTTCCCAGTGCCTCAAGGCCATAGATCACCTTCGGGTAGTCCTGACGAAAGCGAAGCAGTAAGCTCGGAATTATATCCTGCATGGCGGAGCCAACGTAGCCGAAGTTTAGCCGCCCTTCCAGTCCTTCATGGAGTAAGCGGGTGTGGTGCAAGGCCCCCTCCAGCCGCTGCAAAATAGTGATCGCTTCTGTTTTGAGATACGCTCCGGCCAGAGTCAGGCTGACCGTCCGGCTCGTACGGATAAACAGGGGATAGCCCAGGTTTTTCTCCATCTGATGAATCTGCCGGCTAAGACCCGGCTGAGAGATAAAAAGTCGTTCCGCAGCCCGCCGGAAGTGAAGTTCTTCGGCCACCGCGATAAAGTAACGGAGATGGCGAAGCTCTAATTGATTACCCATAGGCCTCAATGTAGCTAATTTTGATCTTGCCAGGTATCGCTATAAATGACGACCTTTGTGCTACAAGTATGTGTAAATTTTTTTAACGGGTAGGAGCACTCCGTATTTTAGGCGAAAATTCTTATAAACAACACGACACTATCAATGGTCCGTTGCAGATTGGGTCAAAAAGTAGCTAAAATCGGGTGAGTAGTTATCTTGTAGTTCTCACACAAACAGGACTATGACTCACCCTACGAAGGTTGGAACCCTCGCCACATCAATAT
>Ga0306864_1000388_pt1 | contig 20761 bp, 16 predicted proteins | sample AntRauTorckE5430_FD_190448 | JGI IMG/M metagenome (GOLD analysis project Ga0306864, IMG submission 190448) | Saline lake microbial communities from Rauer Islands, Antarctica - Metagenome Torckler E5 #430 (v2) (version 2) | ecosystem: Environmental > Aquatic > Non-marine Saline and Alkaline >...
TACGAGGTCGGCAATGTTCTGCCCAACAAATGCCCGCAATAAAAGCTAAATATAAAGATTACGACTCTTACGCCAACGCTACTTTATCCGATGTTTACACCAAAAAAGCATTAGAAAACGCTTTGCACTATCAAGTCAAATCTTTTGCCAATATCTATTTAGAAAATAAAGGCAATCGTTTTGAAATTCACCGCCTACCAAATATGGCACAAATATCTTCTATTAATCAAATTTTGGTCGATGATTATGATAAAGATGGTTATTCAGACGCTCTAATCATCGGCAATCTTCACGCTTCGGAAGTAGAAACGCCCAGAAATGACGCAGGAATAGGTTTATTTTTAAAAGGAAATGGAAAGGGTCAATTTGAACCTATTTTGAGTAGAGAAAGTGGTTTTTATGTACCTGGAGATGCTAAGGATATGGCAAAAATAACAATTGGTAATAAGGATTATCTGGTGGTTGCTAAAAATTCCGATTTTCTACAATTTATCCGTATTATAAAATAAAGAAATATATTACGAACCTTTCTATTATAAACAGTGGTTTCTTTATTTTTTTATCTGAAAATAAAGATATATTTTGCGGTGCTGTTTGGGTATTGCTTTTTTAGTAGTTTTTGAAGGTTAATCTTATTTAATAAATTAAACTGCATTACAGAAGTAGGATACAGGCGATATTGCGGATATGCCGATATCGGGTGCTATCAGCAAAAATTCAGAAAATCACTAAAAAGACTTAACTTCACATTTTAATGATAAAACTTTATAATTATGAATTTACAAGCTATAAAATTCTGCCGTTATTTTGGCGAAGAGCATGAATGGTCTATAGAAGGGAGACCTTTAAACGAAGAATTTAATCAGTGGGTCACCTTAAGTAATATAAACTTAATTGTTGGTAAAAACGCAACAGGAAAAAGTAAGACGATTGATGTTGTAAGAAGTATAGCTGACTTATTAGCTGGAAATGTAAAACTATCTAATCTTTTTCATGAAACTTCAAGATATCATTTACTTTTTGACAATAGTGGAGATAAAATTGACTATTACCTAGATTTTAAAAATGCTAAAGTTGTTCAAGAACTTTTAAAGATTAATGAAGAAGTAAAATTGAATAGGGCTGAAGGAAAAATGTACTATGAAGAAGTTGAAAAATTCTTATCTTTTGAAATAGAAGATGAAATTTTAGCAGTTTCAAGGTTTGATAGTAAGCAACAACCATTTTTTGAAAATCTATATAAATGGGGTAAATCATTAAATCATTATAAGTTTGGAGGACAACTAGGAAAAAATACTTTAGTAAGAGATGTTTCTGCAATAAAAGAAGATAAAGAAGCTGATTTTAAAGATAATGATAATGTTGTAGAAATTTTTATTAGAGGTAAGAAAAAATTTGGTGATGACTTCGTAAGTACTATTATAGGAGATATGTCAAAAATATCTTATGATATCAGTAGTATAAAAGTAGATAATTTAACTTTTTTTCCTCTTCCTGTATTTGGATTATCTGTTAAAGAAAATGACATAGAAGCTGTCACAGACCAAGTAGAAATGTCGCAAGGAATGTTTAGAGCACTCTCTTTGATTATTCAGTTAAATTACTCCTTATTAAATAAAATACCAAACTGTATATTAATTGATGATATAGGAGAAGGACTTGATTTTGATAGATCAAAAAGCTTAATTGATTTGATAATTGATAAAATACAACATTCATCTACTCAGGTAATAATGACCACAAATGATAGATTTATCATGAATAAAATCCCTTTAGAATATTGGTCTGTAATTCATAGAATATCTAAAAAATCTATCTTTTATAATTATACAAATTCAAAAGACATATTCGAAGATTTTAAATATACAGGTTTAAGTAACTTTAATTTTCTATCGAATGAGTATTATATTGGCTATGAAAATCAAGAGGTTTTATGAAGAAAATTGCTTTTTATGTAGAAGGAAAAACGGAGCAATTTTTTGTAAATAAATTGCTAATTGAAATTGCAGGAAGAAAAAATATTCAAATAGAACTTCAACAATTTCAAGGGATAGGCCGTCCTAAAAGAGCAATCCATCCTCGTTCCTCTTCTCAACCGTCAGAGCATAACCATTTCGCACTTATTTTAGATTGTGTTGGGGATGGTGGGGTAAAACCACGAATTCTTGAAGATGCGGCTAATTTATTTTCACAAGGTTATTCCGAAGTTATTGGTTTACTTGATTTGTATCCACTAACAGACTTAACTCGTTTTCAAGACAATCTACAAAACGGAAGTCAACGAAATGGCAAAGTATTGTCACCTGCATTACCTAGTAATACAGATATAATTATCGCAGTTAATGAAATAGAAAGTTGGTTTTTAGAAGAATGTTCTCATTTTGAATGTATTGATACAAGTCTTACCAACGAGACTATAGTACGAGAAATGGGGTTTAACCCATGCTCTGATGATATGACGCAGAGACTTCACCCTGCTCAAGATTTACATAATATCTATAGACTTGCAAATAAAGTATATATAGATAGTAAAGGACAAAAGAAAAAGAATAGGATAGAAAGAACAGTTGAGTGCCTTGATTATTCAAATATATATTTGAACCTAAGAAATGAAGTAGCTAAATTAGGAGACTTGATTAATAAAATTGATAACTTCTTGACTTGAAAATAAAACAGTAGTGAACAAAAGCTGCTTCCGTCGTCATTGTGGGATATCGGCAGTCAAAAAAAAAGAAAAAACACCGCTAATACCAACCAATTCCCCAAAGAAAAACCAAACCATTCCAAAAAACGTAATCCAAGTGTCCCCAACCACTCGGATTACGTTTTTTTACTTTTAGCTTCCGTTTGCTTAGGTAAATTTTATACTTTAGTTACCTTTATATTTCGTCCAAAAAAGTACTTAACAGTGAAAATATCATCCTGTCATTCTGGAGTGTGGCAGGATTTACAACCAAATTATAAATTTGTAAAATTGGATGTTTCAAAAGCCGTGGCTACTCCTCACACTTCTGAATTTTCACTTCCTCATTAATCCAACAATCTAACATAATCGTTTTTGTTACGAGATTATCACAGAAAATATCAACTACAATTAAATCTTTATATTGAGCTAATTTTTCATTTGCTAAATCAACGACATTGACATCTAATTCCTTTGCCATCAACCATTTATCCATTGCGGCTTGCACCATATATTTGCTGTTTATTTTTGCATCTTCGACACATTCTTGGTAGCTTGATTCGTACATATTACCAATTAAATAATACGGCATTCCCCAACTTGGGTCGAGGTTCATGGTCAAAATTGCATACTTTTTTGCTTCCGTTTTATTGTTAATTTTATTAAAATAAATCTCTGCAATTCGGTATGCATAACGAGCTTTGAAGGCATCATTCCCAGTTTCGGTCAAGGCTTGTTCGTAGAGTTCTGCGGAAAGCAAATATTGATTTTTGTCGTAAGCCAATGCCGCTTTTTTTGCTGTTTTTGCTGCCAAATTGGTCGTATTTTCTAATTGTTTCAATTCTTCTCCGATTTGGCTATCTTCAATTGAACCGATAGGATTTTTTCTTAATTTTTCAATCGTTTCAAAAGCTTCGATACAATTTAAGGTCTGTAAACTTTCGTAAACGATATTTCTAAGGCTATCTGAATCCGCTGATTCATAAACCTTTTTAAAGATTTTTACCACTTCTGTACAACTATCCGCTTCATTCAAATACATATTATAATATAAATCAGTAGTCGTCTTTGCCTTTTGGTACGACTTAATTACAGTCGAATCAGTACTATTTTCAAAATTATAATTTAAAATCTTTTCTAACCGTTTTCGACTTTGCCAAAGGTGAAACAAATCAATTTTTTCACCACCAAAAAGATAAGCCGAAAAAGTCCCGTAAACGGCCACAAACTCTGGCGAATGTCGCATTTCTTCAGTCTCCAAAACGTATTTAAACGTCCGAATCGTCACATTTTCATCATAATTAATATGATACATTTCGACCGCTTTTTCGCCTAAGATGATATTTTCTGTTTCTGACGGATAACCAAAACATTTCATTCTACGGTCGTAGAGTCGCAATAATTCCGATTGATAATTCACGACTGTTGAAGACTCGGTTGCCTTGCGCATCAATGCTTTATAAATCGTCACGCCGTCTAAATAATGGGCGACATTGCCGGCAGGCGAAAATTCATATACCTGCTGCCAAACCTCAAAAGCATGCTCAAAATCTTTGATTTCCATTAGTTCTCGGTAGCTTTTAAATAATGCTTTTGCTGCCGATTCTCCTTCGGGGAAGCTGCTGTAATCCTCGCATTGTCCGAAACTTTCGGTAAAAATTAAGCCGCTAATTAGCATTAATACTAAAATATATTTTTTCATATTTTTCTATTCCTAATTAATAAAACCTTGTTCGAACCCACACCAATTGCTCTCAAAATCGAGGGTTTTTAGAAGGTTGAATCTGCCCGTTCGCTATTGTATTGAAAAGTTACTAATTCCAACCTTTCGACAGCCGCTTCATTTTAAGCGAGAGATTGGCGTGGGTTCAAACCGTAAAAATACGAGTTTCACGAAATCAAACGGTTGATTTAAAGTAAAGTTGGTCGGGTTCACGAAGTCTTGCAATTTTTTTGAGGTTAAACCTTTAATTGTTCTTAATATTGCGGTCGGAAATTAATAAATAAGCCATAGCATACATTTTTTATTAAAAGGCATAGGGACAAGTTGTGACTATGTATTTTGTAACAACATATTTTTAATACATGAAGAATACATATTTATATTTAGCAATTTTAATTATTCTTGGGACAGTCGCTTATTTCGTTTTAACGAACAAATCTGAATCTACTTTAGATAGTGAAGATGGGAGTTTTGCAGTAGAAAATACGGACGAAATTTACAAAATATTTATTGCGAACCAACAACGAGAAACGGCAATGGTAACCCGTAAAGATAACCATTGGGAATATACTAATTCCGAGGGCGAAACGTACAAAGCTCGTCCTGCCGCAATCGAAGTTTTATTGAAAACGATAAGGGGCGTTAGTGTTCGGTATATGGTTCAAGAAGCAGCTGTACCAATGGCTATACAGGATTTGCAAGTCAATGGTAGAAAGGTAGAATTGTATAATAAAGAAGGAAAACGTTTCAAGACTTACTACGTTGGTGGGCCGTCAAATGATATGGAAGGGACGTTCATGATGATGGAAAATTCTAATAATCCTTACGTGACGCATTTGCAATTTTTGGACGGTTTTTTGACGGATAGATACTTGATTGCGGAAAGAGATTGGCGTGATAAAACCGTTTTTGGTTACAAGAGTTCTGATATCAAATCACTTTCGATTGATTATCCAAAACAACAAAGTAACGCATTCAAATTGACGCAAGTCAGAGAAGGAAAATTCGAAGTTGAGCCACTTTATCCGACGACGGCAATTATTCAAAAGCCGGTTATTGACCAAAAAGCGTTGGCGTATTTGTATAATTACGAACGTTTAATTGCGGAAGCCGTAGAAAGTAAAAATCCAAACCTTATCGGAATTATTAATCGGGTTCCGTTTTGTACGATTACGATTACGGAAAATAGTGGTATCCAGAAAATTGTGAAATTTATTCCAGTTTTAGAAGATGTAGAATCGCATGAAGACCAAACAAAAACCCGCCCGAAAATCCAACGTTATTTTGCCTTTGTTAATGGCAATGAAGACGTATTTTTAGTACAACATCTGTTGTTTGGCAAGGTATTCTGGGGATATGATTTCTTTTTTGAATCTTAGAAAATAACCCATCCCAATTCTTCGATTGCTCGGGAGATTGGGGCGGGTTTCCAAATCAAAACGAAATGGCTTTTAAATTCACAATCTGCTCCGTAATTGCTTGATTGGTTGCATCAAAAAGCGATAATTTCAACTGCGTTGTCTGCTGTTTTGTAATTTCAATCAAACCAATATTATTTTGAGCGAGTGCCGTTCCTACTCTATTTTTATTTGGCTCAATGTTGTACCAAGTTTGTGTAATACCGCTTGATGTTACATCATAAATTGGATAGGTTTTATCATTTTCCATCTTCGAAATTTCGCCCCAATGCACATCGCCCGAAATAAAAACGACGCCATTTGCCTCCGTTTTTTTAATTAAATCCAACATTTTTTGTTGCTCATGTGGCACATTTGTCCACGATTCCCAACCGTTATATTCATGTCCAAACTGATTGCTTGACGCAATAATTCGCACATCGGATTTTTGTTTTAATTGCACTTCTAACCATTGCCATTGCTCACTTCCCAAAAATGTACTGTCAGCACTTTCCGTAAACGCATAATCGTTTTTGAATCGAATATCGCCCTTGGTTCGGGGTATCAATTTATCCCGAAACGTCCGAGTGTCAAGTAAAATAATTTGAACCGTCAAACCTTGTTTTTTTAAATATTCGACACCATAAATTCCTTCATGCTTCCGCCTATCCGAATCCGCTGGAACATTCCAAAAATCCATAAAAATCGCCTTTGATTCTTCCTTAAATTGATAATGTCGCCCAGCGTCATTTGCCCCAAAATCGTGATCATCCCAAGTCGCCAAAACCGTTGTTTGCTTTCGCAAATTTTGAAATTCCGATTTTGCCGCCAACTTAGCATACTTCTTTCGCAGCACCTCCATATTTTCAGAATCGCCATAAATATTGTCCCCCAAATAAATGAAAATATCGGGCTGCAAACCTGCCGCAACATCCAACATCGGCTGCGGTTTATTTTGATGTCCACATGAGCCAAAAGCAATTTTTATCGTTTCTGATCTTGAATTCGTTATTTCCTTGCTTTGGCACGAAAATAATGTAATGATTATTACTAAAAAGAGTAAAATATTTTTCATAATGTATTGATTTACAACTTATGAGGTTTAGATTATACCAAAAATAATTCACTAATAATCCCATCAGACAAAAAACGTCCTTTTGAGGTTAAAATAAAATGATTTTCCGTTTGAATCATCGTTTTATTTTCAAAAAAAGGTCGACATTTTTCAATAAAATGCTGTTGAATTTCCTCGCCGAAAGTTTCAATTTTTGATAAATCCACGCCCCATTTTGTGCGAAAACCGGTCATTATATATTCATTAAATTTATTGTTTTCAGACAAATTTTCTAATTCAAAATTTAATTCATTTTGTACTAATGAATTGATATACTGCTGATTATGAGGGATATTCCATTGACGAGTCTCGCCATTAAACGAATGAGCCGAAGGCCCAACGCCCAAATAATTTTTTCCTTTCCAGTAATTTGAATTGTGAACGGCATAAAAATCGGGTTTTGCGAAGTTTGAAATTTCGTAATGGTCAAAACCGTTTTCCGTCATTTTTTGTACCAATATTTCAAATTGTTCGGCAGCTTGATTTTCATCAACTGGTTCAGATTTTCCTGTTTTGACAAAATGTTCGAGTGCTGTTTTTGGTTCAACCGTCAAACAATAACACGAAACGTGCGACACATTGAGGTCGAAAATCGTTTGTAAATTAGCGTTCCATTGTTCATTGTTCATGGTTGGCGTTCCATAAATTAAATCAATAGTGAGGTTATGAAAACCATATTTTTGTGCCGTTTTGATACAATTTATCGCTTCCGAAGCGTCATGCGCACGGTTCATATATTTCAAATCTGCATCAAAAAACGATTGCACACCAATACTCAGGCGATTAATCGAAGTCTCCGACAATTGTTGTAATTTCGTTTCCGTCAAATCATCAGGATTCGTCTCGAGCGTAATTTCTGCGTCGGGCAGGACTTGATGAAATTTATAAATTTGATTCAGCAGTTGTTGAATTTCAGCCGTTTCTAAAACGGAGGGCGTACCGCCACCAAAATAAATTGATTGTAACGGCAAACCGTTCAAATAATCTTTTTGCAATTCGATTTCTGTCATAATCGCTGCAATCATTTCCGATTTGTACCGCATTGAGGTCGAAAAATGGAAATTGCAATAATGACAGGCTTGTTTGCAAAACGGAATGTGTAGGTAAATGCCTCCAAAATCGTGTTGATGTATTGATGTATTGATGTGTCTATCCCGATTGTTCGGTGATTGATGTATTTTTTCGTTCATTAATAAATTTGTAAATGATTGATATAAATCCAAATATAGGTAAAAACGCACAAAGGCGAATCTTAAAATCTTTCGTCATTTCGTCCCGAGTACTCATAGACAGAATGACGGGTTTTCTTGTTTTCTTATTTTTATTTTATTTTTTATCAACAACAAATACTCTTTTTGCACAAGATTCACTAAAATTAACCCTAAAATGTATTGATAAAACTGATAATTTCCTAACCAAAATTATCGACTATGAAACCGACTTTTTACAAGTGCAAACGCTCGAAAAAGCGGTAAATGGAATTGTGACGAAATTACAAAGTCAGGCATATTTGACGGCTTCTTTGGATAGCATTTCGAGGAAAGATAACACTTTTGAAGCCTTTTTGTTTGTTGGCGAAAAGTACGAATGGGCGAAATTAGAAAATGGTAATATTGATGATTTATTTTTAGCAAAAATTGGGTTTCGAGAGAAATTATACGAAAATAAACCGTTTGACTATTCGCAAGTTGTGAAGTTAAAAAAGGCGTTATTAGATTATTGTGAAAACAATGGTTACCCGTTTGCTTCCGTTAAATTAGCGAATATTTCAATTAAAAAAAATAAAATTTCGGCTACTATTTTTTTAGATAAAGGTCCTTTGATTTTAATAAATTCGATTGAATTGGTTGAACCGTTGCCAAATTTGTCCATTGGTTATTTGGAAAATTATTTAGGTATTAAAGAAGGTGATTTATATGACGAATCCAAAATAAAATCTATTCGGAAACGCTTACAAGAACTCGCTTTTGTTAAAGAAAGACGAAATTTACAGGTTCTATTTATTGGTAATTCTGCCAAAATTTATCTGTTTTTAGACAAAAAAAAGGCGAGTCAATTCGATTTTTTAATCGGTTTTTTACCACAAAACGAAGAAACTGGTCGCTTGACATTGACTGGAAATGTGCAGTTATATTTTCAAAATTTGCTTGGTCGTGGCGAATTAATTGACGTAAAATGGCAACAATTGCGGCAAGAAACCCCTCAGTTAGACGTGCGTTTGACTTATCCTTACATTGCGAATTTGCCCCTCGGCGTAGATTTGGATTTTCATTTATATAAGCGGGATACGTCGTATTTAGATTTGAATTATAATATTGGCATTCAGTATTTATTGGACGGTGGAAATTACGTCAAAGTATTTTTAGACCGCTTTCAAACCAATCTTTTGACGATTAACGAACAGCAAATTATTAATACAAAAAGACTACCTCGAACGCTTGATGTGAATAATTCTATCATCGGTTTGGAATGGCAGCAGCAGCGTCTGGATTATCGGTTTAACCCTCGAAAAGGCTGGTCAATAAAACTCCGAGGTGGAGCAGGTTTAAAGCAAATTAAAACGAGTAATTTTATTGAAACCTTAATAGACGAAAATAACCCAACCTTTGATTTCGCAACGCTTTACGATGGTTTTCAAACTCGGTCAATTCAATTGCGACTGCAAGGCGATATGGCGTATTATATTCCGTTTGGCAGTCGAGGAACGGTAAAAATTAGCGTACAATCGGGCAGTATTTTTACACAAGATTCTATTTATCAAAACGAATTATATCGCATCGGTGGCAATCAGATTTTACGGGGTTTTGATGAAGAATCTATCTTCGCTTCGCTTTACGCAATCGGTACGATTGAAGGGCGTTTGCTGACTGGACAAAACGCTTATTTGTTTTCTTTTTTCGATTATGGCTATTTGCAAAATAAAAGTATTGGTCGTAATGTTTCAGATTTTCCCTTCGGTTTTGGTTTGGGCATGACGCTACAAGTTGGGACTGGTGTTTTGACGTTTAGCGTCGCAACTGGGCGGCAATTGGGCAATACCGTTAATTTTCAAGCGACAAAAATTCATGTGGGATTTGTGAGCTTTTTTTAAGGTTATTGATAAATTTGGTGTGCTGTATCAAGCTACTATACATTTTTTGTTGGTGGAAGGATTTGTCGGGTAGGATGTCGATTATGTTGAAGGTTCGGACAGAAATGGGGTCGTGTAAAAAATAAAATTCCGACTACCGAGAATACTTTTACACAACCCTTATATTTTATAATTCTGCGTTTTCCAATTCCACAATAACCTCATTTTTTCTATTAAAAAGTTCATAAGGTGCATTATAACCTAAATAATAAAAGCGGTCAGAATATGGTATTTTTTCAGCATCTAACGCAGCGATTAACTCACTTCTATATGCCTCAATTTTTTCAGAATCTGCCCAACCTTTAAAGCTAATTGCGGCAACCGTTTTGGCTGGTTCTTCTCGGAATTCAATCTGTGTTTCGTCTGGTCTTGGTAAGTTTTCCTTCTTCAAATCCCGTGGTACCATGAACATTACCGTCATTGAATCCTCCAATGACATAGAAACTGGCGAAGTCATCGCAATTTTTTCATTCGTGTTATTTCCTCCAAAAATATAACCTGCCAAAATCGAAAACCCTTTACTTGAAACGGCTTTGTATTCATTCATGGGCAGTTTTACGGAAGTAAATAAAGTAGCTTCATAAGTCCGAATTTCAAATTTGTCATACGTTTCGACGACTTTGAAAGAATATGTTTCGATATCTTGCTGACTTTTTGCAGCAAATACTTGACTGATGATAAGAATTACAGCTAAAATCCCTACAATTATTAAGAGTGCTTTCATTTTTTTATGTTTTGTTTAAAGTGTTAATTAAATTTAGACTTCGGACGGAATTAATGTTTAATATTCGCTATGAATTTTAAATATTAAAATATATTGATAGAAATATATTACTCGGAACTAAAAATGGAACAATTCTTTTGGGAATGAGTTTTGAGAATTAGCAATAGTTTAACAGTGCAGTCGCTATAACCAAAAAAGGGTCGAACGCTCAAAAGCATTCAACCCTTTTTATTTTATTTTTTAAATTTTAATTAAAAAAACTAAAATTCTAAATCGCCATTAACTTCCTCATGCCACGGCAAACCGTATTCATTTAATTTATCCATGAACGGATCCGGGTTGAATTCTTCCACATTGAAAACTCCTTTTCCAGTCCAAGTATCGGTCATAATCATCATTGCACCTATCATCGCAGGGACGCCAGTCGTGTAAGAAACACCTTGTGCACCAGTTTCGTCGTAAGCCGCTTGATGACTACAATTGTTATAAACGTAATACGTTTTTTCTGCTCCAGCTTTGATGCCTTTTATGCGGCAACCGATAGAAGTCTCGCCGGTATAATTTTCGCCCAAATCGCCTGGATCAGGTAAAACGGCTTTCAAGAAATTCAATGGAACGATTTCCATACCTTGATAGCTTATGGGAACAATACCAGCCATGCCGATATTTTGAATTACTCTCAAATGCGTCAAATATTCTTGACCGAAAGTCATCCAAAATCTTGCACGTTTCAGCGTTGGAAAGTTTTTGACCAACGATTCCAACTCCTCGTGATAAATCAAATAGGAATCTTTGCCACCGATATTCGGATAGTTCAAGACCTTTTTGATTTCATGCGGCTCGGTTTCAATCCATTTGCCATCTTCCCAATATTTCCCTTTTTGCGTAATTTCTCTGATGTTAATTTCAGGGTTGAAATTCGTTGCAAATGCCTTACCGTGATCGCCGCCGTTACAATCCACGATGTCCAAATAATTCATTTCATCGAAATGATGTTTGGCAGCGTAAGCCGTGTAAACACTCGTTACACCAGGGTCAAAACCACAGCCCAAAACCGCTAATATTCCCGCTTCTTTGAATCTGTCATGGTAAGCCCATTGCCAACTATATTGGTATTTTGCCTCGTCTTTTGGTTCGTAATTCGCCGTATCCATGTAATGAACGCCAGTCGCCAAACACGCTTCCATAATCGTTAAATCTTGATATGGCAACGCAACGTTAAGGACTAATTTCGGTTGAAATTCCCGAATTAAAGCCGACAATGCAGGAATATCTTCCGCATCAATCGCAGCCGTTGTAATGTTTTGGTGTCCAGTTCTCGCTTTCGCATCTGCTGCGATTTCTTCGCATTTAGAAACGGTGCGGCTTGCTAATAAAATTTCAGAAAAAACGTCTGGATGTTGCGCACATTTAATGACGGTCACTCGTCCTACGCCTCCAGCACCGATGATTAATACTTTTCCCATTTTTTGTTTATGATTGTTAAATTGCTTTATTGTTAAGTTATTTCCTTATTTCGTCCACGCTAAAAAGTCGAATTTACATTAAAAATAAATTTATTATTGCTAATAATTTATAAAGTTTTAAATCATTAATTGATACAAAAAATAAATTTTCAGAGTGTATTTATTGCCTACTTTTATGAAGGTGCGAGAATTATACCTTGAAATTCTGTGTTCCTATCACGTTTAGGTGATACCAAAATTTCCAACGCAAGGAGGCTATTGGTTGTTTATTAAAACACAGTTAAATAATGAAATAGTCGAACAATAAAACAATAAAATATTACGCCTGAGCCTTTGGTGTGTTGAAGTTCATTGGAAAAGGTGGCGTGTTATTATTATCAGAAATATCACCGTGAAGTGCTTCGTATTTATTGACATTATCCTGCAACGCATTCAATAAGCGTTTGGCGTGATGCGGTGTCAAAATGATACGAGATTTTACTTTTGCCTTTGGCACGTTCGGCATTATTCTAATGAAATCCACCACAAATTCCGTTGGTGAATGAGAGATTACTGCCAAATTGGAGTAAGTCCCTTCTGCTACTTCTTCCGTTAATTCAATGTTTAATTGATTCTGCTTATCATCCATAATTTTAGACATTTTTATAGGTTTAAAGGTGTTTTGGTATTTAGATTTAAAGGTTCAAAACCCGTTTTTCTAATGTTACCATCTACCGTTTAATGTGCAAAAGTAAGGTTATTGAAATCATTTAAGCGATTTAATTGTAAAAAAAATAGATTGATTCTGAATTAATTTTTGAACTTTGAAGTTAGGTTACGTTTAAAAACCACATTAAAACCAGACCAATTATGAAAAATTATTATGAATCGAATAAGGATTTTTGGGATGATAAGGTTGCCTATCACAAAAAATCTGATTTTTATCGTTTAGCCGATTTTAAAAAAGGCTGGAATTCTTTAAAAAAGGTCGAGTTAGATGGTATCGGCGATGTTTCTGGAAAATCTTTGCTGCATTTGCAATGTCATTTTGGGCAAGATACGCTATCGTTGGCAAGAATGGGAGCGGACGTTACGGGCATTGATTTTTCGCCAAAAGCAATCCGATTAGCTCGTGAACTCAATGACGAATTGGGCTTGAATGCTCAATTTATCGAATCGAATATCTTGGAATTAGACGATAAATTAAACCAACAGTACGATATTATTTTCACGACTTATGGCACGATTTGTTGGCTCGGAGATTTGGAAAAGTGGGCGGAGATTGTTCAAAAACACCTAAAATCAGGCGGATTTTTCTTCATTGCCGATTTTCACCCGACTTTATATATGTTCGATTGGGAAACTGGCGAAATTGCCTTTCCATATTTCTATAATAAAAACCCAAGTTCTGAGGTTATCGAAGGCACTTATGCGGATAAAGATGCACCGATTGGCGGCACAGAATATTTTTGGTTTCATCCTATTTCAAAAACGATAAACCTATTGATACAACAAGGTTTGACGTTAGAATCGTTTAATGAATTTCCGTATTCAGCATATAATTGTTTTCCAAATATGGAAGAAAAAGGCGAAGATAATTTCGTGTATAAATTGACGAAATTTCCGTTGCCACACGTTTATAGTTTGAAAATGAGGAAGTAGCATCAACCTTAAAAGTAGCACAGGTAAAAATGCCTGTGCTATTTTTTATCAATAACTTATCTTTAAAAAATGCTTAGCGGTTCAGGGTATTTAAGCCCCAATCTGTGAGGTTTTTTCCTGATTCTAATTCATTTTCGAGGTCGTCTGGCAACTCAGCGAAAAAATCAATTCCTGTTATTTTTTCAATTTCATCAATTGGTACGACAAAAGAAGAAAGGTGTTCTTGTGATTCTTCACTTTTCAAAATAAAACCAATTGCGATAGGTTGATTATCAATATAATTCAACAAAACCTTGTAATAGCGTTGCGGAACAGCAATATAATTTTTTTCTTTTGGAAAACGTTTTTTCGCTCTTTCCGTCAAAATTGGACCTGTGACAACGTATAAATGTTCGTACTGAACCGCCCAACCTCTGACATGATTTTCTAATTTTTTCCAAATACCACGATTAAATTTGGGTTCTTGTGGGCTAATATTTGTCGTGAAAAATGTCGTTTCAATACCCTCTTCACTCCACGAAAAATCAGCAGCAGGAGCCAAATGTCCTCTATCAAAACCGCTTAAGGAATAATCATCATGTCGAACCTGAGCAGATTCCTTCACTCGCTTGTCTGTTTTGAATGAACCAGGGCGACTAAATGTTTCCTTATCCAAATCCTTAGCGGATAATTCATACGCAACCCATTCCGCTTGTTTGTGACCATTGGAATAAGAAAGCGTAAAAAAAACGCCGTAACCAATAGTATCACCAATATTTGTAGTAGGAAGATAATTCTTTAATTTTCCTAATTGCTTTAATTCTTCTGGTTTTGGTTTGTCTTTGGTTTGTTCTGTAGTTTGTTCCGTGGTTTGTTCGGTATTTTCAACATCGCTCATTAATTCTTGAATTAAGGCTTGGTCAACCCCAAAAAATCGTGCGACAGCAGCGAGTACGAGTACTAATAATCCAACTTTAACTTTCTTATTCATTTTTTGTGTATATTTTAATTAAGGAATTTACAAATTTAAAAAAAATGATAAGTGAATCGTAGAAATTCACGAATAATTAATAGTTCATAATTCATAATTTATAGTTCGTTAAAAGTACGTAGTTTTGCGGCAGATTTATAAAGCAAATGGATTTACATCAAAAAAGAAAAATTTTAATCGTTCGATTTAGTTCAATTGGGGATATTGTACTGACAACGCCTGTGGTTCGCTGTTTGAAATTACAAACTGGTGCGGAAATACATTTTTTGACCAAACGGAATTATCAAACGGTCATTCAATCGAATCCTTATATTGACAAAGTTTGGACGATTGATAAAACGGTTTCGGAAATTAAAATGGCCTTAAAAAATGAAAATTTTGATTTAATTATTGATTTACATAAAAATCTTCGGACGCTTCATTTGCGATTGATGTTGAATGTAAAAACGTTAGCTTTTGATAAATTAAATTTTCAAAAATGGCTAATGGTTAATTTCAAAATTAATCGGTTACCGACAAAACATATCGTAGATAGGAATTTAGAAACCGTAAAATCATTGGGCGTTACGAATGATGGCAAAGGTTTAGATTACTTCATTCCAAAAAAAGATAACGTTGATATTACTACGTTTGAGGGACAATTCATAACGCCTAACTTGCAACCTATAACTGCTTTTGCAATCGGAGCAGCACACGCTACAAAGCGATTACCAACCGAAAAAATTATTGATTTTTGTAAAAAAATAAATGGAAGGGTCATTCTTTTAGGTGGAAAAGAAGATGCTGAAAATGGGGAGAAAATCGCTCAAGAATCAGGTAGTCATGTCGTCAATTTATGTGGAAAATTAAACCTCAATCAATCGGCTTCCGTATTGCAACAAGCGGATAAAGTTATTTCACATGATACTGGTTTGATGCACATTGCCGCCGCATTTCAAAAAGAAATTATTTCAATTTGGGGGAATACGATTCCTGAATTTGGGATGTATCCTTATGTCGATGAGGCAAAGTTTAAAATATTGGAAGTCAAAGGTTTAGGTTGTCGCCCTTGCTCAAAAATTGGTCATGGGCAATGTCCGAAAGGGCATTTTGATTGTATGAATAAATTGGTGATTGATGCTGAATGTTCTTAATTACTAATTACCAAAAATAAAATATGTTAAATTTAATACTAAGTATTTTTTGTTCGACCTTAATTGCGTTGGTTTTTAAGTCGTTCGATAAGTTTAAGGAAGTAAAATTATTTCCTGCAATTGTTGTGAACTATTGGGTTTGTGCGATTTTGGGAACGGCAATTTTGGGCGAATCTCCGATTACGGAAACAACTTTTAGTGAGCCATGGTTTTCTGGTGCAATTATGTTGGGTACGTTTTTTATCGGAACATTTTATATTATTGGCTTGACGATTTCTATTTTTGGTGTTGCGATTTCGGCGGTGACGCAGCGAATGTCGTTGGTTATTCCGGTGGTTTTTGCGTTTTTACATTATCACGAAGAATTGACCCTGATCAAAGGAATTGGAATTTTATTGGCAATGCTGGCGGTCGTTTTGACGAATATTAAAACAAAAGAGGAAAAAATATTAAAAAAAGCGGCGAAAAGGAATTGGTTTATTTGGTTGTTGCCGATTATTTTATTTTCGGTGAGCGGTTTCGTGGAAGTGGTCTTACAATATTTGCAACGAAGCTATTTTGATGCGAGTAATGCGGCACAATTACCGTTTACGATTCTACTTTTTGGAACTTCGGCGGTTATCGGTTTGGTTGTTTTGATAATCAATTATTTTAGAAATCAGTCGGTTATTAATTATCAAAGTGTTTTGGGCGGCATTGCGTTGGGTGTTCCAAATTTGGGTTCTATCTATTTCTTACTCAAAGTATTAGGCGAGATGGAAGGTTCTGTTGTTTTCCCGATTAATAACGTGGCAGTGATTGTTTTGGTGGGTATAATTGCGTTTTTTGTTTTCAAGGAAAAATTGACAAAAATTAATCTTTTCGGAATTTTTTTGGCGGTTTTGGCAATTTTGTTTATCGGTGTTTGGGGGTGATTTTTTGATGCCTTTTAAGGGTCAAAAATTCGTTAAACGATTGAAAAATTAATAAAATATTGGAAATGTCGTTGGATTTATGTTAATTTAAAGGGCAAATTTATGAGGTTACGAAAAGTAGGTATTTCAAACTAAAAAACGCTTTATTAAAAAAAGTAAGGTTATATTTTTTTAATTTTAATTAGATATTAATTTTATAAGATAATGGGAGAAATTACAATCGCAGTCACCATATTAATCGTGGTAGTTTTGGGTGCAATCTTTTATGGCGTTTATCTTTTTGTAACAAGATATTACATCAGGATTCCTCCGAATAAGGCTGCAATTATCTTTGGTCGTCGTCATATTATAACGGATCCGCTTACTGGAGCGACACGGGAACGGGGTTTCCGAATCGTGAAAGGTGGTGCGGCTTTGGTGATTCCTCTGTTGGAGGAAATTGAATATATTGATTTGTCGAATAGAAAAATTGAATTAGAGGTTAAGGACATTCGGAGTTCGAACGGGGTAAAAGTTGATGTTCAGGCGGTGGCGATTATTCGTATCGGCACGGAAGAATCTGCTTTAGAAACCGCAACGACGCAGTTTGGGGATATGAATAAAGAAGAGACAAATGAGGCGATTCAAGATATTTTAAATAAAACGTTGGAAGGTCACTTCCGAACGATTATTAGTACGATGACTCCCGAAGATTTATTTCGAGATAGGTCACAATTTAGTCAAGAGGTTCAGCGGTCGGCGGGTCATCCTTTGGAGGCAATGGGAATGGTGATTGTGGATTTTACGATTAAGCGGGTATCAGATGAGGTGGATTATTTGAATTCATTGGGCGTTGCTCCGGCAGAAGAAGAAAAGAAAAATGCGAATATTGCGAAGTCTATCGCTGAACGGGAAGTGGTTGAGCAGCTAACAAAGGATAAAGTTAAGGTTCGGGAAGCGGTCGAAAGGCAGACAATTCAAGAGGAACAGAGTAGGGGTAAAGAGGCGATTGAATTGATTCAGGTACAGGAACGAAGCAAAATTGCAAAAATCGAAAGTGAAATTGCGAAAGTAAAAAGTGAAATAGAATGGATGCACAAAAAAATAAACTTGCAAGAAAAAGAAGATGAACTGGAATTAATAAAAGTGAAATTTGATCAAAAACGAAAGGTCTTTGAGGCGGCAGGTAGCGAACAAGCGGCAAGACGAAGAGCTCGTGAAATCGAAAATTTGGCGAAAGCCGAATCCGAAGCAATTCGACTAAAAGCTCAGGCGGAAGCGGACGGTAAACGATTATTGGCGGAAGCCTACAGGGAATTAGATCCAACTGCGAAAATGTTATTAATCGTGGAACAGTTGCCGATGATTTTACGGGCATTGTTGGGAGAAGAAGGTCTGGCAAAGGTTTTTGGCGAAATTGCAAAACCAATTGGTAATATTGATAGCATAAAAATTTACGATTTTGGTAACGGCGGCGGCAGCGGTGGCGGTGGAAATGGACCAATTGATAGGTTTGCGAATACGGCTCCGCAGATGTTGATGGGGATGGTTTCTAAGTTGAATGATATGGGCATGGGTGATTTGTTGCAAAAAATTGGTTTGACTTCGGATGTGGTGCAGGATATGAGTACGACGGCTAAAGAAGATACGGCTAAAAGAAGTGAAATGCCATTGAACCTTAGAGGGTTGAAGGTCGAACCCGTGAAAGTAAAAACAGAAGAGGAACGAAAGAAAGCTGATGAGGAAATCGTGCCGCATGAAGAGGTCAAAACTGGGGATACGGTAGAGTTAGCGGTAGATTCTAAAAAGAAGAAAAAGAAGAAATAAGTTGATTGTTTTTAGGGATTTTCTTAATCATTGAAAAGGCATAAATGTATATTTTTGCCGCTCTTTGAGTTAGTGAGTAGGGCTTCAAGTCACCTGTTCATTTTGCAGAAATTATCAAAGAACCAAAAAAAATAGGTCATCGAACAGCAAAATAATCATACTTTATTAGATAAATGGGGAAAACGATTTTTAACGCTTTTGGTGATTTTCATGGCGTTAAGAATAGCGAGTTATTTCACCTTGTTTCCAAGTTCGATTGGCGTGACGAGGGTCTTGAAAATTGGCTTGCGAGTTATTTTGACGGGGTTATCGGTTGTTTTATATTTTGTTTTAAAAGGTCGTTTTGGTGAATTCAAGAAAGAATTCAAAATGATTACGCCGATGCTGTTTTATTTATTGTACTTATTTATGGGAATCATTTCTGTATTTTGGAGTACTGGCAAGGGTTTCACGCTGTTACAGTTGGGAATGACAATAGAAACCATGGTGTTTTCTTTTCTGTTTTACCAAGTTATTATGATGTTTGAAGCGGCTTACGGTGCGAAACGTTCTTATTATAGCCGAATATTAACGAGGTCAATATTTTTAGTCGGTATAGCTTTTATTATCGGAATGTTTGTGAATCCCGATTTGTTTTTTCGTGGAACGCATGGCGGCGAGGTACAGCGTTTGGGCGGATTTATTATCAATCCGAATGAGTTGGGAATGTTGTCTGTTCTCGGCGGTGCGATGGCTTATATTGAACTATTAAATAAGCAAAATAAGGTTTATAATTATTTCGCAATTGTATGTGCAATAGCGGTTTTGTTATTGTCACAATCCCGTTCTTCACTCGGTGCATTTGTTATTGTTTCGGGTATTTATGTGCTTTTGATGGATAATTATTTTATAAAAGTGTCGATTATTGCTGGCGGTGTTTTGGTTGCTCCGGTGGTTTTGAATACGATTGTTTTTAAACAAGGTAACGTTGAGGAAGTGATGAGCATGACGGGGCGTTTGCCGTTTTGGGGAGATTTAATTGAAAGAGCATTTGTGGACAGACCGATTTTGGGCTATGGCTTTATGCGAATTAGCCCGAATACTTTTGACGATAAATTTGAAAGCGTACACGCTTATGCGGCTTCGATGACGCACAATACTTTTGTGCAAGTGTTGATAAACCTCGGTTTGGTCGGAATGTTTATTATTATTATTCAATTGATGACGACCTTTTTTGCGATTACAATCGAAAAAGATAAATGGCTAAAATTTGCCGCAATTTTTCAAGTTATACCACTTTTCATTAATTCTGCAACGGAATTCGGAATATTCGGAGAAACAAATTACGGAATTATGTTTTATCAATTGATGTTCCTGACCTTTACTTTTTATGCGGTGAATGTGACTAAAGAAAAACAAGAATTTTGGGAAATTGCCTTGGAAAAGAGAATGAAAGCGAAGAAATAAAAGTCTAAAGTATCATCTGTCTTCATAATTATCCAGAAAGTGGGAATTCATCAGCTCTTTAAAAAGGTATAATTATCATTTATCGTTATATTAGCAAATATGGAAAAATTACAAAAATTACCAGTAACGGAATCTGGATTTGAAGCATTGCGGAAGCAAAATATGCTTTACGTGGATAAAACAGAGCGAATGCTCGAACTGATAAATAAAGGCAGTTATTTGTTTTTGTCACGTCCCCGTCGTTTTGGTAAGTCTTTGTTAATCAATACTTTAAAGGCACTTTTTGAAAATAAAAAGGAGCTTTTTGAAGGATTATATATTTATGATAAATGGGAATGGGCGGAGCATGGTGTCATTCATTTGGATTTTTCTAAAATGCAGTATCATAGAGATATTGAGGGATTTGAAAATCACATCAAAAAAATATTACAAAAAGTAGCACTTTCTTATAATTTTGAAATAGAAGAAGGTAATTATTTATTTCAACTACAAAATCTTATTTCAAAACTTCAAAAAAAATTCAATCGGGGTGTTATCGTTTTGATTGATGAATACGATAAACCGATTACGGATTTTATTAATTCGCCAACGAAAGGGAAGGAAAATCAATACCT
>Ga0306864_1000389_pt1 | contig 20752 bp, 10 predicted proteins | sample AntRauTorckE5430_FD_190448 | JGI IMG/M metagenome (GOLD analysis project Ga0306864, IMG submission 190448) | Saline lake microbial communities from Rauer Islands, Antarctica - Metagenome Torckler E5 #430 (v2) (version 2) | ecosystem: Environmental > Aquatic > Non-marine Saline and Alkaline >...
CGATGGTAAGACACTTGGCTCGTCAGATGGTAAGACACCACCTAATTCTACCAAATCTCTTTCGTTTCCTGAACCTAATGATGTTCTTCTCATCCAGCTTATTTTTTTATTGTCATCGTTTTTGTTTTTTTTATTTTCTTTTTTATATTTTCCACTGGAAATAGTTGAATCATTGGATGATATCTGAATCTTATTTCCAATTACAATTGCTTCTTTGATCAGTAGACTAGTCATTCCTTCTTCTGATGCTTTTTTCCAATCTTTTTCAAAGCTTGATGTAAGATTCGTTAATTCTAGTGTGACTCTTTCTCCTTTTTCAACACTAAAGTTTGAATCCACAACACATGTAAAATTCTCTTTTCTCATCAAAGTTCCATCTTTTTCATCCTTTACCAAAGTCACAGACCTTATGACCTCTTCACACTTGATGTTCCCATCAATGGTAAACGCAATGATGGGCAGTTCGGGCCGCATTCCTTGTAGACCAGTTGTCTCGGGGGACAAAATGGATCGAGCGAGCAGAGCAATGGCGATGAAGAGAGGAACGCTCATTGCGGATAGAAGACTTGAATCTTGTATCTGATTTATAAGGTTAAATTCTCCAAAGAGCTGACTTTGCTGTAGGTTGAAATGTTCGATTCAAGGTCTCCGTGACTTGAATATTTATGTTGTTACAAATAGTGAAAATGAAGATGAGGTTTCTTGTTGGCGAGGATGTACTCTTTTCGGTTGGCCGTTGGAATCGATTTACAATTAGCCTTTTTCTTGTTCTGCGCGCCAGCCTGTGCCAACTTTGACCTGCCTGCTGGGCAGGTCCGGGAAGATAGGTTTTATAATAATAGAATAGTTGAAAGCTGACGATTATAGCTTGAGAAGAAAATAGTAGTAAGTAAAACAATTACCTTTCTACAGAGAGTAAAAAACTTCGCATTATGTGCAGCGGTGCAGCTAACAGGGTACGTGGTGGGGGCGTAAATTAATCATTTTCAACTGTTCTATTCCGTAGATTAATCATTTTCAACCGTTTTATTCCCACTTGTCAGACGATTATTTCTACGTTTCACTTGTCCGAAGGATAAATTGAGCGATAAACGATGCCGCAATATTTGCGAGAAGCAACATAAAAATCTAACAAGAATTTATCTTAAAATTAGTTGCCTTTGCTGACTCATCATTATCAGTTAGCTGAGCAAATTCTAAACCAATGGAACTACCCGAGGGAAGCAATTTCTTGAGTGATGCTGATTATTGCAATGGAGACAACTCAACTCTTCGCAGCCTAGTTGTTTCTGCATAAAATAAACCCTTTAAATCTCATGTGATCCATCCCATCACTTGATTTGACTTTGTTGATCATTAAATTTGCCTTAAGAGAGCAGTATCGTGCGGAACATGTCCTTAATCGAATGCAAGGGTTCCAGCCCATGAGACAAGCTGCAGCCAGGTGTGTCATTTGCTACTTTTATCCTTTATGATCATGACATCAAAAGTTGTGGAGTGGAATTCTTATTAACTTCCATTACTACAAATGCAGCCATGACTGGACTAGACCCTCTCTCGAACAACCTGAAGGCGTGGAAGACTTACGACATGGTGGAGTTGCACTTATGGGGGTTGTCTTTTTCACCAGGCATTGTTATCCGTGGAGCACATTTGTTAGCGAAGCTTAAATTTACTACCAAAAGACTTGACACGGGGGTGCTTCTTTCTTTCGTGCGTACAATTATGGACGATTATAGACTCAGCACTGTCACTAGCGAGACGAGGTGAATAATCTGCTGGGGCTAAATCCATCGTCAGCATCTTGACTTAATTTTAAGTTTGGAAGAACTCGAAGAAGTAAAAGTGCATTGATAACTGATACGAAAGAATTTGTTGGGTACTACAGCGAGTCATATAGCCAAATAACTCATCCAACAGGGATAACCGCACAGACAACCGGCAGCAACGGCTACAAAGCTTCCATTGTCAAAAATACTACTGTGGGTAGTGCGACTTCAGTATCTTGTCACTCAAAATAAAATTGAGTTCTTAACAGTTATAATATACTTCTTTGAGGCGAGATAGATTAAGTACTGTCTCCGTGACGGCATCAAGTTGCACCGCCGGGGAGAGTCAGTATCTTGTCACTCAATTGGTGCTCCTTTCGTCGTCGTAGTCGCTTTTTGCTTGAGCTTGCTCAAATGTTTTAAATTAACTTTAAAAGTTAGCTTATCTAGTCGCCAATAAAACGATGAGAATTTTGATTTGATTCCCCTACCATACGCTTAATATGAATTGACCCACAATAATTTTGGTAGAACTTTCTACGCGATCATCAAACCAACAACGCCACTCAACTAACAATATATTATAGAGGATTTGTAACAAGCCTGGTACACGTACCCTGTACTCTAGAGAGAGGATATGTACTCACCGGTAGCGGACGCGCCAAACAAACAACAATCTCCTTTCCGTTAGCTAAAAATATATTAGGCTATTAAGTAAGCCCAGGACATCAACTACGATATGCCTTCTCAATGTTACTCCGGCACGGTGCCCCCACCGGAGTATTTGGTGGCACTCAATTCTTAAACCCAAACAGACCCAAACACACACCCACATGCTTCCCAGGGTGCAAGGGGAGGAAGCACGGAGCGAGCGAGGAGGAGGCGGTAGACAACCTGGTCTGCATTTCATAGGAGTACGATACATACCTAGGTACCTAGCAATAATTGCTTTGCACTTTCTAAACATTCGTATTTTGTATTTTAGCATAGTTTATCCGTAGAATCTACGGAGAATTATTGAGGTTTGAAAATTGTGTTTCCATGCGTTCTAAAGCATTGTAGAAACTGGATTCAGGGGTAATGCCTTTCTATGCTACATACACAAGGCTACTCCTCTAAAGTTTTTTCTGTTACTAATTTTTGGTAAGGTGCACATTTCAGTTTTAGCACTTTGAGATGATTTTTTGATTTTTACGCGGCAAAGCTAGAGTTAAATCTGGGTTGACACACTTTAATTTTGAAGCATTCAATCACAGTTGGAGTACCGGGCTTGTTGCAAATCCTTTTTAATAATGTATTGTTACTTGAGTGGTGTTATTGTTTTGATAATTTTTTATCTGCTTTCTCTTCATCACATTTTCTATTTTGGTAGGACTTTTTATACGTGCGCGTTAAAAAGTGCTAACAAATCTTGACCCACATTTCGCTCTGACCCACATTAAAGTTTGGGCTGGTTTGGGGTTCATAGTATTGATAGATGGTATGTAAGTGTGTACCGGTAGATGGTATGGTAAAGAATACTATTTATTGTAGATGATTGGTTTGATATTGTGTTCATGGGAGGATGTTATTGTGATATAGAAAATGATGATCGTCAGAAAAAGATTACGTGGATACATTCAAGAGAATTGCAAATTGAAATGTCATCCGTTCGCCAACCGTCCGTGATTGACCCCCGTGTGCCTTTGTTCCGCATAATATAGATTATAAGGCTATTGTAAATACAAACAAACAAACATACGGCAGCAGCCACAAAACCAGTAAGGAAATCCTTTATTGGTCTAGTGGGTAGCACTTCATCAGTCAGTAAGTCTTAACATTTGGGTTCAAACGTCAAACTTTTTCTTCTATTCAATATTTGCATAAGTGGGGAGTGGGCATTTCGATACCTTCCACTCCACAGATCCGGACACAAAAAGAAAACTACACACAACTACATGTAAAATGAAGTGGGATAATAGAATAGTTGTTGCTCCATAATGAAAAAATGATCCACGCCTTTGATAAAAGTGAGATCGATCATAGACATGTCATATTGTTTAATCAGCAACACGTATGTCTCTATCATCTGTTATCATCCTCTGTAGTATTTCCATCTCATCTCATCGGCATAAACTGACAGAATATAGGAAAGTTCGTGGTAAGGTTAATATTGTAGGTATTGAGTCCCAAGGACTGTAGTTGTTGTGATGATGATGATTATGATAAAGAAGCACTTCACCAACAACATGATAGTACCGTCGACAAGGTACAGTAATATACTGATAGATTGGAGGGTACCTAGAGTGATTTAATATTTAATTCCTGTAAAATACAAATCTAGGATGATTCAAATTGGCCTCATTTTTCAAGAAAGAAAAGAGAAGGAAAAGAAATGAAATGAAATGAAATGAAAATGATATTTTTCAGATTTTTGAATCCCACACGAACACTATCCCACCAAAGTAAATTGGGTCGTGCACTTCTCCGATAAAAAAATAGAGCAGGTAGGCAGCAGGCGCTGCCGCCATATTATTATGTTCAATCTCGTGACTACAGCAGTGATCTTCACCTATCTTCGTTTCCCTTTGAAAATTTAGCTTCTATAAATATTCGAAGGCAAAAGAGAAACAGGCAGTGGCAACTTTATTCACTCCTGAAATGACGACAAAAGATGACACGCAAGAGCACATGCAAGGGGACAACTCTGATGAAAATGAAGAGTCGAGCCTACTAGAGGAGCTGGAAGCCGAGAACGAAAGAGATCCGCCTTCTGCTGATCTATCCACACTAGAAAATGATGATTTAGAAGCAGATTCGCGACGACGTCGGAATGAAATGAATATGTTTTCGGACATGGCGAATGGATTTGGGAATAGTTCCAATAGCATTGATCTGAATAGAAGTGATGAAGGAGATGCTGACAAAGATGATGATGATGATGATGACAAAGATGATGATGACAAAGATGATGGCGGTTTGTACGTTTCGGATATTGATGAGAAACAGAATGATGAAAATAACTGTAATGCTCATATTCCAATTCAAAGAGATGGAGATGTCAGCTCATCATCGGCAATGGCAAATGGTGATCATGATTATGATTCCAATGAAATCTCCCACGAGATGTTAGTTCACGAAGAGGTGCGGCGTAAGAATGAAATGAGCCTGTTTTCTGCTGCTGCAAATGGTGATTATGATTCTGCCGCAGAAGAACAAAGTGATGACGAAATATCTCCTGAGATGTTAGTTCAAGAAGAGGAGCGACGTAAGAACGAAATGAGCATGTTTTCTACTGCTGCAAATGGTGATTATGACTCAGCAGGGGATGATAGTGACAAAGAAGATACATCTCCTGAAAATCTGGCTCAAGAAGAGGTGCGGCTAAAGAACGAAATGAGTATGTTTTCTGCTGCTGCAAATGGTGATTATGATTCTGCTGCAGATGATCAAAGTGATGACGAAATATCTCCTGAGAAGCTGGCTCAAGAAGAGGTGCGGCGAAAGAACGAAATGAACATGTTCTCTGCTGCTGCAAATGGTGATTATGACTCAGCAGGAGATAATAATGACAAAGAAGAAATGTCCCCTGAGAAGCTGATCCAAGAAGACGTGCGGCGAAAAAATGAGATGAATATGTTTTCTGCTTTGGCGAGTGGAGGCTGGGATGCATCGTCTAATGACAACACCATTACCGAGAGCAAATACGATATTCCGGAGGCGAATGCGACTGGATCAATGGTATACAATTCTTCTCAAAAGAAAGCTACCAAAAAACAGAGTGATTCTGGCGCTGGCACATTTGTTTCAGATAGCACAAAAATTGTTGAAGTCGAGGAAAATAAGAACTTGAACGCCGCTTTGGCCATGTTTGAAAGCGAAATCGGTGAAGAGAAGGAATCAGAGTTCTCACTACAGAGTAATAAGGCTGTTCTTCCGCCGTATCCAGCATTTCAAGCCACACAAAGACAACCGGTTCAAGATCAAATATATAGTGAAAAGGTTATGGTCCAAAGGCCATTATTTTTTGGCACCGTGATACCAGAGAGAGTACAACATGTACTTACGAATGGAAGAGAGCAAATGTACCGAGGAGATTACATTGACGATGATCATCATGAGCACATGCTAAGTACCAATCGTGATGGTGATTTTGACGATTCTTCTGCGATCAAAAATATAGAAAGTGCTGTGGAAGTCTTCGGTCGCTTCTCCTTCTTGCGGAAAGAGGGAAATCTCCATAAAGAAGCGCTACAAATAAAATCTCATATAAGTCTTTATGAACCTGTTTGGGGCAATGATGCTCGATTGAGAAGAGAGGATAGGATTCAGAGATATGTGAATGATTCCAAAGCAAAGGATGTTAACGATGAGGCAAGTTTACATTACGAATGTGTTGATCCTACTTTGACGCAGGGAAGTTTTGAGTTGTCCAGTCCAGATTTCATACGAGATTCTTCTCCTGAACCCAGAAATGATAAAAAAGTTATTGTTGGATCTCCAACTGAAGATGAAGCAGCTCAACATCAATCGAATTTGAACGAGAATCTATTTTTGCAGTATGCACGCAGCAACTCTCATGGAATAGGTGGGACCTTTGTGGGGGCCAAGGGAACGTTGGTATCTGTCCCTGAAACAGATACGCTGAGAAATACATCGAATCCGAATGGATCGTTTGAAGCAAGTGAGTTGAAGAAACACATAGGCCTCAATGATAACTTGAGCAGGGCGTTAGTATCACTTGCTGTTACGAACGGAGAAAGTGCAACAGGATCATCTTCAGCCTCGTTCGGAATGGTTGAGGGGGTTACTGCTGCAGAGGCCATTGGCAATATGCCCACGACAGCAAAGGGTGGACGGTCGTTGTCTAACTTAGAGATGACAGGGGGTAAAGTGCCTCTGTATGGTTGTGACGATGAACCACTTCCGACCTTCATTGATTTGTTCATTCCAGAAACACAGGAAGACCAAATTCGAAGCTATAAACAGGATGAGTCTGAAGAAATAATATCGTCACAAGCTCTCCCAAATATATTTGGCCCTCTCGTGTGTCCTAGTAATTGCATAGGACCAGACGATAATCAAAGCTGGTTTACAAGACGCCGAGGACGAAATTTCACTGATTCAGAGTTTTTGACCGATGATATCAAGGTCCACACTCATCGGTCGAATAAGTCACTCGATTCTCTCCCTGATTCCAAACCTGGTAACAGCAAGTTCACTATACCATCGCCGCTTCGCCCACCTCCAATAAATGCACCGCTATCGCGTAAATCTAATCACACTCAAGAGCACAAAAAAACAACAAGCGACATTTCTCAAGTTATAGATCATGGAGCACAAAATATAACTGAGCATCCTGGCCCCGTTGGATGGTGGAATGTGGACGAGCAGAAATCTAGCAAAACTAAGGATGAGTGCAGCGAGTCGACAGGTCAGGGAGAAGATAGTGAATTGCAAATGCCTCCCATACGAGACAAACTGCGTTCTACTGATTATGGTTCACTTCTAAGCCCTTCACGAGACGACCTTTTACGTCAGAATAAATCACTATCTGAGCTTCACCCAGCTGTTGATACAATTGCGCAGCTACCTTTACTTTCAGACCGTCACCCTAGTACGAGATATGTACAAGTTGACACAACTGTTGTTGGCTTCCCTTCACTTGGAGAAGTAGAACCTTTTTTCTGCTCTATGGCGATTTGGCATGTAGATCCAGGCACAACTCTCAATGAGAAGCAAATGTGTGGTCGTGTAACGGAATCGTTATGCTTTGATATTGTCAGTGATTCGGATGTCGAGGAGAGTTGCCGTGCAGCACTTTGTCCAAATACTTCATCGTCCTTGGCAGGCGATGAAGAGAAAGAGCCTATTCCACAAACTACCCGGTGCGGAATATTTCCGGTGCCTTCGTATTACGAGATGAGGCATCTTCACGCGGTAATTATCGTGAAGAAAGTGTTGGCGGAAACCTCAGATTTGGAAGTTTATTGGAACAGTGAGAGTGATCGATCAGAGTTAGCAAAGCATCGCATGAGAGCTGGAAAAGCTGCCGAACGCTCGGGAGCAATTTTGACACCATTTGCTTTTGGGGTGGCTCCATTGGGACAGGTTTTAGGATCAGAATCACCTATTGCTCCTACGAGTAAGGCAGCACAGATTCCACTGTTCAAACTTGCTCCAGGAGAAGGGGACAGGTCAATTGTCAATCACATCATGGCGATGGTTCGTCCCAGGTAAGAATTGATTAATTTGCGGGGTCGTAAACGAATGTTATTCTATCTTAACACATTTTTATTTTAATCTTGAGTAGGTGCCGACTTGATGACAGAAGTAGCCAGGCCGCCGATGTTACAAATGGTGGAACAGCGATGCTAGTCATGCGTAACTTTGGTAATCTTGGCATACATTCAGTTGTGAGTGGGACTAGTAAGCTTGCTCGCGATCGCCTTGTCGACTTCACGGGTGAAATTCAAGTTCGGATGAAGAGTGACGGCGATGTCTGGAATCTTCCCGATAATGACAATGGGCTAATCAATGTCGCCAAAAATTGGCATAGTGATTTTATCTCTGAGCCTACTGTAAATGGTGGCCGAATTTGTTCAAATCTCATGAACCCCAGCAGCCTTTATGCTCAAGAAGTGGCGTCCGTCCCACTTTTCATTGCTCAGCCAAATTCCCGCTTGCCAAAACACTTAAAATTGAGGCCCAGATTTCACACAAATATTTGCAATGAAATCTTCATGTACCCTCTCAGCATCGAAAGCTGCAACAAAAGAAATGTGACAGTGAAGCTAGAAATTGCCAGGCTGATGATGCGTGATGATCTACGTTGTTTAGTCGCTATCCCAGTGCCTGATTGTATTCATAATTCTCGTCGTGGTCCTTACCTAGTTCCTGAAGCCTTTACCTCGTGCGCTTATCACAAGATTGATCCGCAATTCATGGATGAGCTGAAAGTCAAACTTCCACTTTCGAATCTAAATAGTCCAGAGCATGGAACACTTGTAGCAATATTCACGGCCTACCATGTCACCGTCAAAGGCAAGAAGAAATGGCCTCTCAAGAGCATTGGTCAAAACGATGATTCATCGCCGATGGAACAGATTGCTTGTGGTTTCTTGTCGCTCTCAGAGGGTGAAAAAAACAGCAGCTGTCTTATTGAGGATTCGGTCTATTCTATTCGTCTAAAATATAGAGCAAGACCCCTGAGTGAACACAAACATGCGGAACAAAGTAACTTGCCCGGAGGTACAATAGTATTAGAAGAACTTGTCGGTGAATCTGCCGGCGGCCTTTCCCCTGAGAATGATAAAGATGGGAAATTATGGGACTTTGACGAGTTTCTACAAAATAATGCATCGAATTTCCACCCAAGTCCAAAGAAATTAAGCAAAGATGCTATATCCGCTCAATCGTCAATATCGTCACTGCCTGAAAAGACAGAGTCGATTACCTCTGAAAGTTTGGTGACCCGAGGTAAAAAACATAAAGATCAGAAGTCGAAGCAAATGACAAATCTGAATATGAGTCTCAATGTCCGTACAGTTGCTATCTCATCTATTCACCCCCAAAACGAACCTATTGCCCAATTTTTCGACATAATGCCAAAGATTCCTCGCCGCTTAGATAGAGATGAGTTTTGTGGAGTCTGGAAGATGAGCGCAGGAGAAATAAAGTCTGAGTTAGAAGATATACAGTCCTCCTACGAACCTAACTCAATGGGCAATGATGCCCATTTAACTCAAAGCACAATAGAAATTTCAAAGAGCAATGGCTGCCCTCATGGACACCTCACAGCTCATTTTCTTAGAATCTCGTTCCAGTTGTGGAGAACTCTTGTTGCTGGTGATGGTACACCCACTATTGCTTTTGCGAATCCTGCATCGACTCTGCCCTTGAGAGTGCACACTTTTTCAACAATGTTGTATTTACTTAATTCGGTGTCAAGCTATTTAGCGAAGAGTGAAGTCAAAGAAACAAACGGCGCTCATAAGTGGAGTATTGGTACTATGGCTCGACTTGTGTCTATGTTATTTGACGAGGAGGCATTATTCATTGATACTAACGACCAGCCTCTTGAAAAATGCTGTGACTTGTTGAATGATGTTAGTAGTACAGGAAGTAATGACGAAAAAACCATAACATCGGTAGAAATTGAGGAAGTAACATCAATCATAGAAGATCGTCCTTCAAAAGATAGCGTATCGACGAGCAATTGCGGAACTCAAGATTGCATTACAACTACGAAGAAACCAAATACATTCACCGATTTTGTTGGGCAGTCGCCAACCTTAGCTTTCCAAGAATTCAATTTTCTCCCTCTCTCAAATTCGTCACTGGAGGACTCTACAACGGGTATTGAATTTAGTGATAGTGGCCAAGTGAGCCCTCCCACCCTATCACCTACATCGTCGCAAGATGATATTTTGTTGAAAGGAGCTGCACAGAGACCTGCTGCACTTAGAACGAGGTCCTTTTCTGCTCCGAATAAGCATGAATTAAAGGTTGATACAAAATCAGACTTCCAATTTGCTCTTTCAGCTGGTGCGTCCCCTTCGAGTGGAGGAAATGTGAGCCCATTTGGTGGGACGAATCTTGCTGGCCCTGCAGCTTCAAGGAGAAAATGGCTGACTGGATCGTTATCCCTTGCTACGATTTCTGAAGACAATGACAAGATCGACAATTCAGATAAAACACCACCAAAAATTGAGCGATCTTGTGAGAAAAATGAACTCGATGATATTGATACTGAGATTATACTGAACGGGGTGAAAACCTCCAAAGTAAAGCAAATGCGTGTTCCCAAGGTGCAAAAGCATGTACACTCCGTTCCTGTCGACATAGACCAGGAAAAGGTTGAGATAGTTGAAGAAGTAAATAGTACTGGCAATGATAGCGACAGTCAATCATCGATGACTGTTCCAAAAATGGACGAAATTGAGACTGCTGGGACAGCCTTTCTTGATAGCTTAGACAAGGATTATGGTAATGCGTAAGTTTCCGAGCTCTGTTGTCACAAACAACACAAATATTGATAGCTAACATTATCCCAAAACATAACAGGGACTCACGGAAGCTGGGTGGTGAAGAGAGAAGAGTTGGAGTTGCTCACCATCGAAAGACAAAGAGTAGATTATGTAGTATTGACTGGTCATTGCCCCCACCAGACCATGTCATTGAGAGCCATCAACAGATGGAAATTCTGAATAGGGGTAGTACAACTTTCTCACCTGTGAAAGATGACGATGTTGTGACATCTCAACTTCGAGGTAAATCAAGGAGTAAAACCTCTATAAGTAAATCAGAAGAAAATAACCCTGCAGCCAAGGCAAAGGCTGACAAACATGAAAGTGATATAGTTCCTTTGCCAACATTTCTTGAACGTTTAGCTTCTCAAGCAGAAGAGGAAGTTCAAGGCAGGTGGTTCCCTTATGCATACGAAGTAATAATATTTCAATGGCGGGCTCTTCTTGGGGAACAAAGGAAGAAGAAGGGTACGACTGAAGACAGAGTATCACCAGCTATTTCTCAGAGTCTTGCCGAAGCCGCTCAAAAATCTCGTGGCTTGTCAATCAGTTGCGCTCCCATCCTTTTTGCCATCATTAGACAAAGCCTCGGTTTCAGAATTGATGTTCTATTCAGGAGACAACAAGAGCAGACAAGAGAAAACATATTTTGCCCACCACTTGTAAGTTTGGACAAGTCCATTCTTTCTGCGCTTGAGTGGCTGATCAGAATGGCAACAGACGCATGCATGGACAGTAGAAATTTCGACTCGTGGTCATTTAGGAACACGTCCATCTCCGTCAGCGAGTCGATAGCCAGATTTTTGAGGGATCTGTTTGCATATTTGGACCCTAATGATGTACATCGGTTGATTTTGGTGTACTTTTCTCGTTTTGTATCCAAAGAAGGAAAGCAATGGAAAGATAAACATTCCAAGATTGGCCTTCGCTGTTCTTGGGAAGTGTCAAAGCTTAGGTTGACCGCTGTGACTACATTTGTTCGAATGTTGGATTTTGTGAAAATTAACAAACCTCTGATGGATACGTGGGGAGACTGGAGCTTGAGACCTCCGACTAGAACTAACAGGCACCTATTTTCCGATGCCATCGAAGAATTGCAATCTCTCGGCATGTCATCTTTTGCCGGTATAGATCCTGCTCGAAAAGAAATGGTGATTATTCCAGAATGGAAGCCTCATTGGCTTGTCGAGTTAGTAACTGATATTTGCCTATCTGCAACTGGGCACCTTGAACAAAATATACAGAATCGTGCTGCTGCCTTGCTCTACGAGTTGTTCTGGACTTCCAGTGTCTACGGAAAAGTTCAAGGATCATCAACTGTTGTTGCCAGTCTTTACCTGCCACTCATCCCCAAGCTTTTGGGTCATGTGACGTATATCTCAAGTCTGCACCCCAAAAGTCAATTGCGAAAAGACCTATTGCCATGTTTTGTCTTTGTGTTGCAAGGTGCCCCATTTGGTCTGCTAAGGGCTCTATGGAGGAAACTGTGCAAAAGTATGGAAGGCAAGGGAGCAAGTGAAAATTATGGAGGTATTAAGAATGTCTCAAGAGGGGATGCTTCAGACACAGTCGGAGATGGGAAGAAAATTGACCACAGTGATACCTCCAAAGGAAGTCCAGACAGCGATCCTCATGCTCCTTGTATTCTTGATATTTGTAGCTTGCTCAATCTCTCGCTATCTACCTTTGAGTACGAAGGCAGTGAAAGCAATATAAATGCTTCCGCGCCCGATCTTTTGACTCAGTGGCACTCTGAATATCTCTCGGCACCAGAGAATGAGAGGCGTAAGCAACCGAGAAAAGCTACACAGAAAAAGCCCAACGAATCTTACACATCCACGAGCAGTAGAAAGTGGAACTCTCACGATGCTGCAACAGTTATTATATCTACATGCAGAAATATTGTTCGAGAGTATGTTAGCATGCTGCAACTTTCCACAAAACAGAAATCTACGATAAAGACCAATGGACCGATTGCTTCTTTTTCGGTTTCCCCTGTCTCTTCCAGCAGGAAGAGAAAGAAATTACCTATTAAAGACAGCATCATGGAGGCGATCCGATTTTCGTATGAGGACAAGGTTGTGTTTCTTCGAGCAGTATCTTCGGTGTACCTTAATTGTTTGTCCCTTCGGCAAAGCGATATTGTCTTGATCAAGACGCTGATTGCGTCTACTGAAATTGTAAAAGTCTTTGGGATTGAACTATTTCTTACTGCCCTCGGAGAAACTCTCCAGCATTGGATGAGGGTAATTCTATTTCATTGTGGTGCAAGAAGGGCAAAAGTTAGAGTAGAGGCACTTGATTTTCTCGCTCTCATCTTGCGTCTTCAGTGGGACAGTTTCGGCAGTTTCACAAGAGTTCGTATCCCTTTACTTGGTAGGTCCAAAATACATGCTCTATGTTCCAGGCTTGAATTGGCACGATCTAACACCATCCTTACGTAAATTCAACACAGCCACCATGACCGAGGTCATGCAGCGTCTTGTTGCAACGGCTGCAGCCCGTTACTATAGAAAGCAAAAACAGCAGGACATTAATATACAATATCTCTCAAATGTTAAGGCTGAGGCTTCCCTCACTCCATTGTGGAGGACACTCACACGTTTGCACGATGGTTCTGCGAGTAACAATGCTGCATTCAAAAGCGCCCTTCAGCTTTTGGCCAATAAGATGAAAACGTTGTACAAGTCCTACATTGCAGCACATGCCCTAGCTATTGTAAATAGAAACAACGAAAACCCATCGCCGAGAGAATGCAGTGCAGATGAAAGTACATTTGAAACCACTCGTGTTGTGATGGAGTCTGCAGAGTTTAGTAAAAAAATTCTTGGATACAGCCAATTTTCAGCGGAAGGAAAACAAATGGTTACCCACAACGAAGTCGTTGAAGATGCTTTTCTTGCTGCTGCTAATGTGTTTGCCACTACTGAGTTGCCTTTGCATCGAGTTGCATGGCTGCGTAAACTAGCCGAGTTTCACTCTTCGAGAGGAAGAAACGCCGAAGAGGCTGCGTGTAGATTGCAGATGCATAATACTCTCAAACAAGCTGCCGCTTTGTACGAAAGCCTCTGGAATAGCAAACCATTCTGGCCTTGGGCAAGCGACGGTTCCGACGGATTTCATTTTAACGATGATGACATGGTAGGATTTGATGACGAGTTACTGAATATGGAGAGAACCTTAGAAGGAGCCGAGCTCGATACCAGCATGCAAGAAGATACAAACCAGTCATTCCGACGTATATTCTATAGAGTTGCCAACAGTGTTAGGATGAGGACAGGCGATTGGGATGTCGGCGGGAAAAAGACTCTTTTCTATGGAGTAACCTTTGCTTCAGAGTACATATCGGTGGCATCATGGATAGCTTTGCGTGAGATTGAAACTGAGATGGTGGAGGAAGCTGAAAATGCCGGTCAGCTCTTTCTGAAAGCAGGCATAGTGGAAAGTAGTCGGTATTGTTGGGGTTTGGCCACACAGTTTTACTCAAATATGTTCAATTATGCGAGGCTAGCATACTGTTATCGACAGCTAGCAAATGTTGTAGCATCTCAAGTGCCCTCAATTGATACAAGTAACCAACTTGAACTATCTTCGTCCATAGGACGATTCTACAGAGTGTACTTTCATGGAGGTGCAGCTCATGAATTGATGGGCAAGGAATTTGTTTATAGAGCCCCGGTGAAGGTAAAGCTGGAGGAATTTTGTAGAAACATCAAGCAGGTTCTCAGATCAATTCTACATGAAAAGACTGACATTGAGCTTGTTCTTGACGACGGAAGAGTTCAAGAAACTGGCAAAAAGAAAAACACGCGAAGACAGTTCGGAGCAGTTCCAAGAGAGTCGATGACCATCAAAGTGACGCCACTAAAACCGCTCCTCAGCATGGACAAGTGCCCTAGAGGTAGCGCGGAATGGTTTTATCAGCAGACGGAACTAGCACACGTCACTGTCCCCATGACATCTCTGAGAGCTACAAATAGAAACTTTCAGAACGACCACACTAAAAATTTTCGTCCGTTCTCCTCAATGGCATCAAACATGAATAGCTTCGGCAGACCAACTGCGAGAAGTGAGTCATTTCGAAGTGTGAGCCAGAAGAGTTCCTCACCCATAGGAGGTGAAGAAATTGGTGTGTGCAAATTTTCATTCACTCAGCTACGTGATCGCCTCAGAGGTTCCCGCGATTTACTAAAGGCTTCAAGTGGGGACGTTTCCGAAAAGAGTCTTAGAGTAACAGAATTACTTGTATCCGAAAGCATGCCTAACTGCGTCTCTCGACAACCCGTCTCTGTTGAAAATCGCTCTGTCTTCAACCAAAGCCCTCTCGAAGCTGGAGTGGAGGCTGTTTGTAGCTGGTGCGCAGTTTTATTCCGAACTGCCGTTGCAACAAACGGTCTAGCTGTGATTGGCGATCGAGCAGACCAGGGCATTGGCACTGCAGCCTTGCGGGTGATATCTGAGTGCATACACCGCAGCAGAGTGAAGGAGATTGGATTGTCCATGCTTGTTATCAAGACACCAGAGAATGGCAGTCAGCTCTTGTCTCTATATGAAAAGCTAACCGAGAAGGAAGTGACCCTAAACCGTGTCAAATTAGCAAGAGCGATTGTCATTTTTATGGAACTTCTCCATGTCCTCATTGGACGCAATCGCGACATTCTGTTGAATGTGAATGAATCTCGTAAGAGACACGATGCTTCCTCCACCGGTTCAATCCCTGGTAGAGGAGGTCTCCAATTTGGAGTTCCACCCAGTCCGGGACTCTCTTTCTTCAATGAAGGCTACAGCAGACATTTTGACGACGTAAATAGCACAATGGATGGCAGTGCAAGCCGAACGAGCACAATGGATCGTACCGACAAGGCCATGGCAATCCAACGAGAGCTGCAGCTATCCTTCATAAAGATTACAAAAGCGCTGCGTCCTGTGATTCTATCAGCTATACGAAGTAAGACCCCGAAATGGATGAAACTCTGTTGTCAGGACAATTACTTCTCAACTGGTGCCTACAAACAAACAAGAATCGGTAAGTATCCAAAATGGAAACCTCAAAGCCACTGCACTTCACTTTATTTTATGATAATACTAGTTCACTAACTCTGTTCATACCACCATCACAATCCCAATCACCAACCACTTACCTGTTCAGCCATTGGAGAAGAATTACTCTTTTTCGGGCATCCATCTGATGCGAATTCATGTCATGACAGCCATCATGCACCACTGGAAGAAATTGCTGCATCCCTCGAAGTCCCCACTTCTGTATTAAAGCCTAAAGATTTCGAGCACGATAGCTACGCAGGCAGCGAAGGGACAGGATCTCGTTCTGTCGCATCATCATCGAGGGAATCAAGGTCTGCAAATTGTACAATTTAAGCAATCATTTTTACAGTGCATTCAGATTCAGATATAAATTATAAATAAAGTATGAACCACCAATTGTCAATAATACAATCCAGCAAAAGTGAGATGCAAATAGTAAATAGTGGATGGACGAGCCACCCTATCCCTTCTTGATAATCCATTCAATTTAGATAAATTTTAATACTATGGTGTTTCCCGACTCTTCGATTTAAGCAACCCTTCAATCCTCCGCATCTCCACCAACCGATGCAAATGACAATTCAATCGCCGAGCGAAGAATCCACAACTTCATCAAATCACATCAAATCACCATCTAAAAAGCACGCAAACCGCACTCCGTCCGAAAAGAATCAAACTAAATCAAATCAAATCAAATCTAATTCAATTGCTCGATAAAAGAGGGTTTGATGGGAAGGGAAGATTCGCTCTGCAAGACTCTATCAATGAGCCCATACTCGACCGCCTCATGTGGCTGCAAATACTTGACCCTCTGACAATCCTTGGTGACAACATCCAGAGGTTTCTGGCATCCGCTCGCGATGAGTTGACACATGGTCTTCCTGTTATTGACAACCTCCCTCGCTTTGATAGCGATATCAGTGGCCTGTCCCTGACTCTGACTCTTTGGCTGATTCAACATGATTGTTGCGTTGGGGAGTGAGGATCTCTTACCTCTCTTTCCCTGGGAGAGAAGCATGGCAGCTGCTCCGAAGGCTTGTCCAATGGCTACAGTGTGAACGGGAGGTCTGACGTATTTCATGACATCTGCTATGGCGAACGCTTCAGTTTCGAATCCTACCTGTTGACCGGTTGCGGTGGTTGTTCCGGAGGAGTTGATGTACATTGTGATGGGATCTGTGGTGGATTCGTAGTTGAGGTAGAGGAGTTCTGCGATGATGAGCTCTGTTACTGCGGGTACGAGGGGCATTCCGATGTATACGATGCGGTTGTGGAGAAGGAGGGAAGGAAGATCTGGGGGAGGTCCGATGCGCACTCCTGTTCGTGTGGAAGGGATTGAGAAATGGATTGCATGCATGCATTAGTCAGTAATTTGAGTGAAGGATTCATGGGATTGGATGGGAATAAATCATGGCCATGTCATGGATATGCTATTGATAGTATATAATATATATGCTATCAATTGTATATACCATATAACATATAAATATATGTATATCAATAGCATATCAATAGTATATCCATGATGATATGATAACATACATATTATAACATTCATATCCAATGGTCGACTCACCCTCATAATATTCCTCAGCCTGGGCACCACCAGAAACCATCTTCATGCTATCAATCATGCTAGTATATTCATTACCAAAGATAGTCTCAACCTTGGTACGGGCGAGTTCCACCTTTCTAGCAGCAGGATTAGCAGGATTGGTTGGTGTTGATCTGCCAGATGAGGGAGAGAACGCTTCCCCAATATTGGCAAAGAGTGCCAAGAAGATTGCCAAAGCTGCTGTTTTGATTTGTACCATTGCTATATTATATGATCTGTTGATGGACTGGTCTGTCAGTTGAATGGAATCGAATAGAGTGGATTTGATTGGTTTGGTTTGGATAAGTTTGGAATGGAATGTAATGGAAGGCTCTGGATGTAATTGAGCCCAGTCGGAGGAGGAAGGAAACTTCTCTGATGAGGCAGACAGGCAGGCAGGCAAGCAAGGCAGGCACAGCAGGACAGCACAGGATGTTCTTTTGCTTGCTTTGATGGATAAGGATCTTCGTATCTCCATCGGATCATCAGTCATCAGCGCATGTCGCATGTCGCATGTTCAGAAATAATATATCAGAGGTAGAAAACAGCCGCGCTGACGTGTGACAAGTGGAGGATTCATTTCATAACCTCTCAAATTCTGATATCATTATTAATTAGATCCTCCAATCTTGATCTCTCTTGATCTCATCTTCATTATCACCTTCCTTTCCCGCCAAAATAACTTCGAAACTTCTTGAGACCCTCTCGTGACCATTTGATTATTATGTCGAGAGATTAATGGAAGTAAAAACACCCATGGAAAGCCTACTGCATTCACTGCTTGCTACTTGCTACTAACATACGTAATATTAAATCGTATTACAATATTACTACCCATCTATATCCATCCATTGCAAACTACACACCAACATCACATCACCAACCTTTGCAGCAAAGAATAACCAATCATGAAAATAAAAGCACTCTCAAGGTCCAAAGCGTCCACCACAAGAGAAACAAAAGGGGATCTGAGAATGCATCATCGAAACCTCGACCCAACCTACCATCCCCACCAACGAGCGCGAGAATACACCCGTGCCGTAACCTCTGCAAAGATAGATCGCATGTTCGCCAAACCGTTCATCGGTGCCCTAGACCTTGGACACAGAGATGGTGTCACTGCCAGCTGTACCTCGCGCAATGCTCTGGTGCCCTTTGTGTCCGGAGCGGCAGATGGGGAGATCCGGATTTGGGATCTGGGAGGTAGGACTCTGGTCAAAGATCTTCCAGGGGCCCATAGTAGGATCATCACAGGGATGACTTTTGCTAATGATGGGAGAACTTTTTATAGCTGTGCGGATGATGGATTGATCAAGAGCTGGAATGCTTATCCTTTGGCGAAGGCGGAGGAGGAGGAGGGCGAAGAGTGGGCCACCCCCCATGGTCCCATGGCGACCTATAGATCTCCCAATGTCGGATCGTTCAAAAGTATCGATTATCATAGATCTGAGGAACAATTTGCTACTGCCAGCGATTCTTCGGTGGATATCTGGGATCCAGAGAGAAATTCGCCGACTGTTACTTTCTCGAATTTGTGGGGGGGAGATGATACGTCGACGGTGGTGAGGTATAATCCGGCAGAAAGGAATTTGTTAGGGCAATGTTCCATGGATAGGGGTATTGGATTATTTGATACGAGATCCGGATCATGTCTGCAGAAGACTGTCTTGAAAATGAGAAGTAATTGCTTCGAGTGGAATCCCATGGAACCCATGAATTTTGTGGTGGGGAATGAGGATCATAACGCTTACACCTTTGATATGAGGAAATTGGATAGGCCGACCATGATCTATAAAGGACACGTTGGAACCATACTTACAGTCAACTGGGCTCCGACCGGAAGAGAATTCGTCACGGGGGGATATGATAAGACCATCAGGATCTTCAATCATCGAAAGGGTAAAGCACGCGAAATCTATCATACAAAGCGAATGCAGCATATACAGACGCTCAACTATACTGCTGATAACAAGTATATTGTCTCGGGCAGTGATGATACGAATCTCAGGCTGTGGAAGGCAAATGCTAGCGAAAAGATTGGGCAAATGTCGATTAGAGAAACACAATCTGTGCAATACAGACAAGCTCTCATTAAGAAGTATCAGCATATGCCCACTGTGCACAAGATTCATACGTCCAGAAAGGCTCCGAAATTCATCAAGAAACAGACGGAAGTTGCGCAAGTGCAGAAGGAGAGTGCGCAGAGGAAGCAAGCGAACAGAGCCAAATATGACAAGACGGGCACTGACCAATTTGTTTCAGATAGGAAGAAGGTCGTGGTCAAGAAGATTGACTAAAGATGAATGAGTGTCCTGCTGGCATAGAAACTGTACCTTTTCTGAACGGAGGGGTGCATGCATGTAGATAGATGGATAGATAGATGACTATAGATGAACACGATCACGGTAGTACAATATTTAACAAGTACATGCATTTTGTATTTTGAACCCAATAATAGTGCCAATCGATAATCGTCACGCTCTAACTCTTTTTGTGAGTCATCATCTCATCCAAATCCATTGAACAATGTATGTCGCCACAGAGATAATTTGGGGATCAATTTGGCATTTTGAATGATGGTCATGCAGCAGCAGTGCATAGTTATTAATTATTGAGTATTAGATTGCGATATTAATCAATTTATGCCTACTGTATTATAAACATGGGATATATCTGGATATATCAAAAGATCCGTCGAGATCATGACAATGATGATTCCACTCGCACAACATACTATATCTTCTTTTTACGTTTGTGCATTGTGCAATGTGCAATCGAAATTGAACACAAAGAGGGGTGTCATAAACAACTAATTATCTTCTCTTCGATTTTTGACGGCAGAGGGAAATTTATTGAACGCATCCATGTTACATGTGAGGTGAATTTTTGTAATTTGAAACCCTTCTAGCTGGCAGGAGGATGAATCTTGTTGTAGAATCTTACTGATGAATCTTCGACCGTGCCGAATCTTGAATCTTACCAAATATATCAATTTATTTAGTGAGTATCTTTTTTTAAATAAAGAACAATTTCTTCTCATAATATATCTTAATTTTGCAAGTATGAAATTAGCAAGCGCCCTCATTCTTTTGCTCCCGTTTGCGGAACAGGCACATGCCCGTTTCGGAAGAGCGCAGAGGCACTTGGCAAAGACTGAAAAGAGTGAGAAAGCATCGAAGGGTTCCAAAGCTCCCAAAGCTCCCAAGGGTTCCAAAGCTTCCAAAGGCTCTAAGGGAATGAATTTTAACCGAATTGCCACATTTCCTGTATGCTCTCAGATTGAGGCCAGCTGTAATGACGATACTGAGACTGGTGCAGAAATTGTTACTGCAACTGAA